>ENA-OQAA01000006-OQAA01000006.1-human-gut-metagenome-genome-assembly--contig:-NODE-6-length-129338-cov-6.323014_pt1 | contig 129338 bp, 116 predicted proteins | sample MGYA00242489_ERZ504515 | MGnify/ENA primary metagenome ERZ504515 (study PRJEB26092, sample SAMD00036237) | human gut metagenome | host: Homo sapiens | study: EMG produced TPA metagenomics assembly of... | reverse complement strand
CATCCCGAACAGCCAAAAACTGAAGCTTCCATAATCGAGCTGAAGAAATTTCCAAAGGCAATCCTTCAGCCACTTCGCCCTATTGACGGCTTTTGCGGAGAGGCTGAAGCTTCTGAAACAAAAACAGGGCAATGTCCCCGGAGGCACTGATAATCACCTCAATGGTAGCAGAAACCGACAAGTGTACACATGAAGCGGCAACTTCCGAATAAAATAAGCCCACTCCCGCAGTATATAGCCGGAAATATTGTATATTTGCTCTGTACAAAAAGAAATAGAACCACTATGAAGAAAGAAGAATTAATGCGGAAAGCCATTGAGCTTTCTATAGAGAACGTGGCAAACGGCGGCGGACCCTTTGGAGCTGTAATTGCCAAAGATGGTGAAATCATTGCGACCGGAGTCAATCGCGTCACTTCTCAATGCGACCCTACCGCCCATGCGGAAGTCAGCGCCATCCGTGCGGCGGCAACCAAACTGGGAACATTCAACCTGAGTGGGTGTGAAATTTATACTTCGTGTGAGCCGTGTCCCATGTGCCTGGGAGCCATTTACTGGGCACGACTGGATAAAATGTATTATGCAAACAACAAGACGGATGCCAAGAATATAGGTTTTGATGACTCTTTTATCTATGATGAGTTAAGCCTGAAACCTTCGGCACGCAAGCTGCCCTCCGAAATTCTTTTGGCGGAAGAGGCAATAAAGGCATTCCAACAATGGACAGAGAAAAGTGACAAAGTGGAATATTAATTAATAGAAAGGCGCGGACGAAATCCCTATCATCCGCGCCCGAAATCTTTATAAGATCTTAAAGACTATTCTTTTACCGGCGTATTTTCCAACGTAGCTACTACGAAATCATAGAACTTACCTACAGAAGGAATAAAGCAGCGTTCATCCGGTGAGTGAGGAGAACGCAAGGTAGGACCGAAAGAAATCATATCCAAGCCGGGAACTACCGCACCGATGATACCGCATTCCAAACCGGCATGAATCACTTTCACAGCAGGTTCTTTACCGAATTGTGCCTGATAAGACTCCTTCATCGCTTTCAGAATAGGAGAATCCACATTGGGCTCCCAGCCTGAATAACCACCTGAACGGGTCACTTCCATGCCTGCCATAGAGAAACAGCTTTCCAATGCAGTATTCAGATAATCCTTCATCGAGTCACGCGAGCTACGGGCCAAGATTTTTATCTCCGCCTTGCCACCACCGATAGAAACGATAGCCAGATTAGAAGAGGTTTCTACAGTATCGGGGATAGTAGGAATCATACGCATTACCCCATTTTGACAAGCATAAATGGCATCCACCAGATTATCTTTGATTTCATCGGGAACCATCATCTTCGGCAATTCCACACGTTCTGCCTTGAAGCTGATCGGAGTTTCGTGTACATGATACTCTTCATTCCACAACGCTTCGCACTCCTTCACATAGTCCAGTACGTCCGCTTCTTCATCAGCCGGCACTGTAATAACGACTTCACATTCACGAGGAATCGCGTTACGCATATTGCCACCTTGCCAGGAAACCAGACAAGCCTCATCGTAAGTAATCACCTGATTCATGAAACGAGCCATCAGCTTGTTGGCATTGGCACGTCCTTCATTGATTTCCAATCCGGAATGACCACCGCGCAGCCCTTTCAAGGTAACTTTCAAAGCGATGTCAGCCGGATCTGTTTCCACTTCTTTATATTCCAACACAGCTGTCAGGTCTTCTCCGCCTGCACAACCGATATACAATTCTCCTTCTTCTTCCGAATCCAGATTCAACAGAATATCACCGTCTACCATTCCCGCTTTAAGCCGAACGCACCGAACATACCTGTTTCCTCGTCGGCAGTAATCAGTGCCTCCAACGGACCATGTTTCAGCGTCTTGTCTTCCATGATAGCCATGATAGCGGCAACACCCATACCATCATCAGCTCCAAAGTCGTGCCTTTAGCTTTCACCCAATCTCCGTCAATGTAAGTTTCGATAGGATCATTTTCAAAATCATGTGCTGTATCGTTATTCTTCTGAGGAACCATGTCCATGTGTGCCTGAAGAATCACCTTCTTGCGGTTTTCCATCCCCGGAGTGGCAGGCTTGCGATAAATGATATTACCGGCTTCATCCTGGAATGACTCTACGCCTACACTTTTTCCAAAGTTCAGCAAGAACTCTTGAACCTTCTTCAAGTAGCCCGAAGGACGGGGAACCTGAGTCAATGAATAGAAATGCTTCCACACATTCTGCGGAGCGAGAGAGAGAATTGTACTCATAACTTCTTAGTTTTATTTGTGAACGGCAAAGCCGCTAATCCATATATACCCAACAAAATTAATAAAAAAGTTTGTATTCCATGCACTAATAAGGCAAAAATTCCCGCATCTTCTTTTCCTACTCCATAGAGCATCATCATCGTTATGACAGCAAAATGCCACGGACCCGCCCCATTAGGAGTCGGAACCACTACCGCAATGCTACCTACGGCAAACATCACCAATCCTGCCATCACACCTAAATCATCAGAAAAATCGAAACAAAAGAAGGAAACATAGAATTGCAGGAAATAGCAAGTCCAAATGCCAACGGTATAAAGAATGAACAGAGGCATCCGCTTTACATGACGCAAAGACAGCACACCCACCCACACATTATGGAGAATGCCTTTCACTTTGGCAAAGACCGTCACATTCCTGATCAGAAAAAAGGCCAGTACCAATACAGCCAACACACAGATGATAGTAATATAGAAATGCCCCGAAGTAAAGACCTGTGCCAAAACCGTGGTATCCGTGCCGGTTTCTTTAAAAAAAGTATCGAACACTCTTGCCTGCATTATAAGAGTTACCCCTGTAATCAACGACACACACAGCGTATCAATCAACCGTTCCGCAACCACCGTACCCAGCGATTTGGAAAAAGATGTACCATCATATTTAGCCAACACCCCGCAACGGGAAATCTCACCTACACGGGGAACAACCAAGTTGGCGGCATAAGACACAAAGATGGCATACACACAATCGGATGTTTTGGGATACTCGCCCAACGGAGCCAGCGTAAGCTTCCACCGCCAGCCACGAAAAATATGACTAAACACGCCAAACACTAATGACACTAACATCCACCAATAATTCATTCCTCCATCCAAGACCTCCCATACCCGGGAAAAATTGAATCCGTGATACATCCATATCAGTATTGCAGCCCCCAAAAATAACGGAAATGCAATCTGCAAACCTTTATTTATAATCTTTTTTAATCGAGTTCGTTCCAAAATCTGTGTATATTAATTTAGAATGTTTACCTTTGCACGATGCAAAGATACTATCTTAGCGAAATAAACCTATTTATAAACGATAGAAAAATAACGGAATGGGATTAGTAAAGCCAAAAAAATTTCTAGGACAACACTTCTTGAAAGATCTCAGTATTGCAAAAGATATAGCCGATACAGTAGATGTGTGCCCTGACTTGCCAATTTTGGAAGTAGGACCGGGGATGGGGGTACTAACCCAGTTTATTATGCAGAAAAACCGTGCGGTAAAAGTGGTGGAACTGGACTATGAATCTGTAACCTATCTCCGTGAGAACTTTCCTGCCTTGGAAGATAATATCATTGAAGACGACTTTTTGAAACTGAACCTCGAAAAATTATTTGACGGGAAACCTTTTGTTCTGACCGGCAACTACCCTTATAATATATCCAGCCAGATATTCTTTAAAATGCTGGATTACAAAGACCTGATACCCTGTTGTACCGGAATGATCCAAAAAGAAGTGGCCGAACGCATTGCCGCCGGTCCCGGAAGCAAGACATACGGCATTCTCAGTATCCTGATACAAGCCTGGTACAAAGTAGAATACCTGTTCACCGTACACGAACATGTATTCAATCCGCCTCCCAAGGTGAAAAGTGCGGTCATCCGTATGACACGCAATGAAACGACGGAACTGGGATGCAATGAAAAATTGTTCAAGCTCATTGTAAAAACAACATTCAACCAACGGCGTAAAACTTTGAGAAATTCTATTTCTTCCATTTTAGACAAAGAGAATCCATTGAGCGCAGACCTGATTTTCAACAAACGCCCGGAACAGTTGTCTGTATCAGAATTTATCGAACTGACTAACAGAGTGGAAGCGGCACTGAAAAATAAAACGGATATAGTTTACAGTAACGATATCGCCCGAAAAGGAACAAACAAGAAAGAATAACACCTATTTATTATATTAACGGAAGAGTAGGATGAATAAAGAGGAATTAGAAAAAGTAGAGCAGCTGATCGAGCAAAAAGACTCAGAGCAACTTAAGGACTTGCTTGCCGGTCTACATCCTGCCGACATAGCAGAGCTGTGCAATGAACTGGATGCGGAAGAAGCACGGTTCATATACCTGTTACTGGACAATGAGACTGCGCCGACGTCCTTATCGAAATGGACGAAGACGCCCGTAAGGAATTCCTGGAAATCCTTCCCTCTGAAACAATCGCCAAACGGTTCGTTGACTACATGGATTCGGATGATGCCGTGGACATTATCCGTGAAATGGACGAGGACAAACAAGAAGAAGTCCTCTCACACATTGAAGACATAGAACAAGCCGGAGACATTGTCGATTTGTTGAAATATGACGAAGACACTGCCGGTGGATTGATGGGTACCGAAATGGTAATCGTAAACGAAAACTGGAGTATGCCCGAATGTCTGAAGGAAATGCGCATCCAGGCGGAAGATATGGACGAAATCTATTATGTATATGTAGTAGACGATGACCAGCGGCTGCGCGGTGTGTTCCCGTTGAAGAAAATGATCACCAGCCTTCCGTATCCAAAGTGAAGCACGTGATGAGGAAAGAACCGATATCCGTCCATGTAGATACCCCTATAGACGAAGTGGTACAAACCATTGAAAAATATGACCTGGTCGCCGTTCCGGTAGTGGACAGTATCGGACGCCTGGTAGGACGGATTACGGTAGACGATGTGATGGACGAAGTACGTGAACAGGCTGAACGCGACTACCAGCTGGCATCAGGTTTGTCACAAGACGTGGAAACAGACGATAATGTATTCCGCCAGACTACAGCCCGTCTGCCCTGGCTGCTCATCGGCATGATAGGCGGAATAGGCAACTCCATGATTCTGGGCAACTTTGACAGTACTTTTGCCGCACATCCCGAAATGGCCCTCTATATCCCCCTTATCGGCGGAACAGGCGGTAACGTAGGAACACAGTCCTCGGCACTTATCGTACAAGGACTGGCAAACAGCTCGCTGGATGCCCAAAACACCTGGAAACAAATAGTAAAGGAATCTGTAGTGGCCGTAATCAATGCTACTATTATTTCTATGCTGGTATATATCTATAATTTCATCCGTTTCGGGGCAAGTGCACCGTGACTTATTCGGTTTCATTCAGCCTGTTTGCAGTAGTCATGTTCGCTTCCATCTTTGGGACCCTGGTTCCTATGACACTGGAAAAACTAAAAATAGATCCGGCCATCGCTACAGGTCCGTTCATATCCATCACCAATGACATTATAGGTATGATGCTTTATATGGCATCACCGTATTACTATCCTGACACGTTTCACTACAGATTACATAGATTGAAATTCAGAGAAAAAACAGATTCACACAGAAACCGGCAAAGAATCACAATAAAAGAGAATCTGTATGAATCTATGTAATCTGCAGTGCATTTATCCCCCTTGATTCTCCTATTTTCTCCACTTTTAAGGATTTTCCTAAAAAAATCGGGAAAAACAGTATGAAGTTCTAATTTATTTCTTTTAATTTGTAAATTGTTGTTATAACAAAAACGCTTACTTTAAAAATCTATACGATGGACTCGAATGAAACTATCCGCCCTTTAACCGAAGTTCCAGTGGAACAGACATCTGAAACTTTGGTATCATCTTCCGCTACTGCAGAAGAAAATAACGCTACGTATGTACCTAAACAAACGAAAGAAGAGGTCATCGAACGTTTAAAAGAAATCAACGAAGACGCCTGCAATGCAGACAAACAAGAGTTGGATTTATTGAAACAGAACTTCTACAAGCTGCACAAGGCTGAGCAAGAAGCCGCCCGTAAGGCATTTATTGATGGCGGAGGTGCTCCTGAGGCATTTATTCCCCAACCGGACGATGCTGAAAGCCGTTTCAAAGATATCATGAGCTCTATCAAAGAGAAAAGAAGCGCCATACAAGCAGAACAAGATAAAGAAAAAGAAGATAACCTGGTGAAAAAGCTCGCCATTATCGACCGCTTGAAAGAACTTGCCGAATCTCCCGAAGATGCCAACAAAGCATACAATGAATTCAAGAAACTGCAACAGGAATGGAACGATATAAAACAGGTGCCGGCTGCCAAAGTCAATGAACTCTGGAAAAATTATCAGCACTATGCAGAAAAGTTCTATGACTTGATAAAGTTGAACAACGAATTCCGTGAGTATGATTTTAAAAAGAACCTTGAAATAAAGACTCATCTTTGTGAAGCCGCAGAGAAATTGGCTGATGAAGAAGATGTGATTTCCGCTTTCCATCAATTACAAAAGTTACATCAGGAATTCCGGAATACGGGTCCTGTTGCAAAAGAATTGCGCGAAGATATCTGGACCCGGTTCAAAACCGCCTCTACAGCCGTAAACCGTCGTCACCAGCAACATTTCGAAGCCTTAAAAGAAAAAGAGCAACGTAACTTGGATGAAAAGACCGTAATCTGTGAAATTGTGGAAGCAATGGAATACGATACGTTCACTACCTTCCAAGACTGGGAAAACAAAACTCAGGAAATCATTGCTTTGCAAGCCAAATGGAAAACAATTGGTTACGCACCTCAAAAAATGAACGTGAAGATATTCGAACGTTTCCGTGCCGCTTGTGATGAATTTTTCAAACGCAAAGCCGAGTTCTTCAAGTCCATCAAGGAAAGTATGGCAGGCAATCTGGAAAAGAAGAAAGCATTATGTGAAAAAGCAGAAGCACTAAAAGAAAGCACAGACTGGAAAGCAACTGCTGATATTCTAAGCAAATTACAAAAGGAATGGAAAACAATTGGTCCTGTACCTAAAAAGTATTCGGATGCCGTATGGAAACGATTCATTGCCGCATGTGATTATTTCTTCGAGCAAAAGAACAAGGCGACTTCTTCACAACGCTCAGTTGAACAGGAAAACATGGTTCAGAAAAAGGCGATCATTGAAAAGTTAAATACAATTGACGCACAGGAAACACCGGAAGAAGATGCCGGAAACACCATTCGAGAATTAATGAAAGAATGGAATAGCATCGGTCATGTACCGTTTAAAGAGAAAGATAAATTATACAAGCAATATCATGGTGTCATTGATAAGTTGTTTGACAAGTTGAATCTTTCCGCATCACAGAAAAAATTAAGTAACTTTAAATCAAGCATCAGTAAGGAAGGCAACCTTTATCGTGAACGCGAAAAACTGGTTCGTGCTTACGAAAACATGAAGAATGAAATTCAAACATACGAGAACAATTTGGGCTTCTTGACCAGTTCTTCCAAAAAAGGTAGCAGTTTGGTTACGGAAATGAATCGTAAAGTGGAAAAACTCAAGGCAGACCTAGAATTGATCTTAAAAAAAATAGAGGTGATTGACCAATCAATGAAAGACGAATAAAAACAGTTATAAAAAGAGTTTAATGCAAATGCGTTAGACTCTTTTTTTACTAACGTACTACTGATTTTTTGCACCTTTTTCATCCTGCGTGTTTTCATGGCCTACTAAAAAAGACAAATAGAACAATTGAGAGAAAGCAAAACCCCGAATTACTCCCGGATTGGCGTTGCATTGTTTTCAGACTGCCCCGCTTTTTTCATGAGTCTTACGGAAAAATAGAGAGTTGACACCAATTTTGATTGGTCTATTTTTAAGATAGCTAGCCCAAAATGAAAAAAGTTCTTCTAAAATTGCAATTTTAGAAGAACTTTGTCTTTAATAAGTGGTTTATGTGTTGGGATACCAGGATTCGAACCTGGAAAAACAGGACCAGAATCTGTTGTGTTACCATTACACCATATCCCAATTTTCCTATCAAAACACCCGTTTTGATTTTGACGCTGCAAAGATACGGTTTTTTATTTAATCCACAAATTTTTGAAGCTTTTTTTTCTAATCAAGATTCTTTTTTCTCCATTTGCTTTCTTTTCCAGCCTTCCTTATCCTTCTTGACCGTGTATCTTCACTCTAGGCTTAACATAACAATAAAAAGATTCTCTAACTAAAAAAAACAAAAACCGAATATATTTAATGCACATTTTTTCGCTAGAATGAGAAAACCAAGTATCTTTGTGCATTGTTGTAAATACATATATTAGAATAATCAGTTGTTAATAACATTATAATGAACGAAGCAGAGACTTTAGTAAAAAAAATAACAGAAGGCATTCAAGAAAAGAAAGGTAAAAACATTGTAATAGCGGACCTCACCGCCATTGATGATACCATTTGCAGCTATTTCGTAATCTGTCAAGGTAATTCCCCAAGTCAAGTTATAGCTATCGTTGACTCAGTCAAGGAATATGTACATAAAGAAATAGATGACAAGCCTACGGGAATAGACGGACTGAGAAACGCAGAATGGGTTGCAATGGACTACAGCGATGTACTGGTACATGTCTTTTTGCCGGAAACAAGAAATTTTTATAATCTGGAACATTTATGGGCAGATGCCAAACTGACCCAAATTCCTGATCTAGACTAATCCAATACAGAATCAAAATGAGTGAAAATACCAATAATAGACCAAAGATAAACATGCCACGCTTCAATTTGAGTTGGCTGTATGTTATCATTGCCATGAGTTTTGCCATCCTCTATTTTTCCAATCAAGAAGGAGGAATTGACAAACAAATAACATATACCGAGTTTAAAGATATGATAAACAAGGGATATGCCAATAAAATAATTGCATACGATGACAATACGGTAGAAATGTACATTAAACCGGAATTTGTTAAAGATGTATTTAAAAATGACTATAAAAAAGTAGGGCGTAACCCAGCATTGAACGTAGAAATAGGTTCCATGGAGTCATTGGATAAATTCATGGAAAAGGCACAGGAAGAAGGTCACTTTACCGGATCTATCAGTTATGAAAAGAAACGCGACTACTTCGGCGCATTATTTTGGAATATCGCTCCGTTTTTACTATTGATCGGTATCTGGATGTTTGCCATGCGTCGCATGAGCGGCGGAGCAGGGGCCGGAGGCGCCAATCCGTTCAACGTAGGCAAAAGCAAAGCTCAGGTATACGAAAAAGGAGACAAGACTAACCGGATTACTTTTAAAGATGTAGCCGGACAAGCGGAAGCTAAACAAGAAGTGGAAGAAATTGTAGAGTTTCTGAAACAACCTCAGAAATACACGGAGTTGGGAGGTAAGATACCTAAAGGCGCTTTACTGGTAGGCCCTCCGGGAACCGGTAAGACTTTGCTGGCAAAAGCTGTTGCCGGTGAAGCAGATGTACCTTTCTTTTCGCTTTCGGGTTCCGACTTTGTGGAAATGTTCGTTGGAGTAGGTGCATCCCGTGTACGTGACTTGTTCCGCCAGGCGAAAGAGAAAGCTCCTTGTATTATATTCATTGATGAAATTGACGCAGTAGGACGTGCCCGTGGCAAAAATCCAAGCATGGGTGGAAATGATGAACGCGAAAATACATTAAACCAATTATTGACAGAAATGGATGGTTTTGGTTCAAATAGCGGTGTGATCATTTTGGCCGCTACCAACCGTGCGGATATATTGGATAAAGCATTATTGCGTGCTGGTCGTTTTGACCGCCAGATTCATGTTGACTTACCCGACTTAAACGAACGTAAAGAAGTATTTGGAGTACATTTGAAGCCCTTAAAGCTGGATGAAAGTGTCGATCTGGATTTGCTCGCCCGTCAAACTCCGGGATTCAGTGGGGCAGATATTGCCAATGTATGTAATGAAGCAGCACTGATCGCCGCCCGCCATGGTAAGAATGCGGTTGGGAAACAAGATTTTCTAGATGCTGTAGACCGTATTATCGGTGGTTTGGAAAAGAAAACCAAAATCATGACTGCCGAAGAAAAGCGTACTATTGCTTTACACGAAGCCGGTCACGCTACGCTGTCTTGGTTTTTGGAACATGCCAATCCTTTGATTAAGGTAACCATTGTTCCCCGTGGACGCGCATTGGGAGCCGCATGGTATTTGCCCGAAGAACGGCAGATCACAACCAAAGAACAAATGCTGGATGAAATGTGTGCCACTTTAGGGGGACGTGCAGCCGAAGAGCTGTTCACCGGACATATTTCAACCGGTGCCATGAACGATTTGGAACGTGTGACAAAACAATCATATGGAATGATTGCTTACGCCGGAATGAGTGAAAAGTTACCCAACTTATGTTATTACAGCAACGATGAATACTCTTTCAGCAAGCCTTACAGCGAACGTACAGCCGAACTGATTGACGAAGAAGTGAAAAGAATGATCAACGAACAATATGATCGGGCAAAGGCAATATTGTCCGAACATAAAGATGGTCACAACGAGCTGGCCCGTCTGTTGGTTGAAAAAGAAGTAATTTTCGCCGAAGACGTGGAACGCATTTTTGGCAAACGTCCCTGGACCTCACGTTCAGAAGAAATTATGGCTTTAGAAGCTACAGTAAAACCAGTAGAAGTAACCGAAGATTTTGAAGAGAAGAAATCTTCAGATTCTGAGGAAAAGGAAAAAGAAAAAAAAGAAGCATAACATTGTAGAAAGATCTGTCAATCATAATCATGTCATTCTGAATGATATAAAGAGTCTGTAGTAATCCAGATACGGGTTCTTCATTATCACTCAGAATGATTAAACAACAGATCTTCTATTTTGATTTTTGAATCACTTAAGACTAACGACCGTGAAAAGCAATTTCTTACAACGTGCCATAACCGGAATTATTTTCGTTGCAGTACTGATAGGCTGCATAGTGGTGGGGCTGTTTCTTTCGGTATCCTATTTGCCATTATCAGCGCATTGGCTATCAATGAATTCTGTAATTTGGTCAATCATGTAGAAGGAATACAAGTAAATAAACGCATATGTATTCTCAGCGGAATTTTTCTTTTCCTGTGCTTTTTTTATTTTGGAATAGATCCTTCACAAACAGGTATATTTATTCCTTATCTGGCTTTATTCATCTACCTGATGGTCAGCGAACTTTATTTGAAAAAAGAAAATCCTCTGAACAACTGGGCATACGCCATGCTAAGCCAAATGTACATCGCTCTGCCATTTGCTTTGTTGAATGTATTGGCTTTCCACTCGGACGAAACAGCGAGTATTTCACAATACAATGCTATTCTCCCACTATCTATTTTTATTTTTAACTGGGTGAATGATACGGGGGCTTATTGCACGGGGATGCTGTTTGGCAAACACAAACTGTTCGAGCGTATTTCCCCTAAAAAATCGTGGGAAGGTTCTATCGGTGGCAGTGTATTCTGCATCATATCCTCCTTCATACTGGCTCATTTCTTTCCCTTCATGTCCACCGGGGTATGGATTGGACTAGCATTAACAGTAGTAATATTCGGTACATGGGGTGATTTGACGGAATCTTTATTGAAGCGCCGTTTAGGTATCAAAGATTCGGGTAATATTTTGCCGGGACATGGTGGAATGCTCGATCGTTTCGACAGCGCAATCCTCGCTATCCCTGCAGCAGTAGTCTATTTGTATGTAGTTTCTTTATTTTAATTCCGCCAGATCCAAAAGATTAAAATCAGGCGTACTCTTGTCAGTAAGCGGGTAAGAGAAGATATATGTTTTTTCTTCACCGCCTACAGGACGTACCAGCACCTTTAATCCTTTTAATTCACTGTTTTCCGGTGAGTAACTTCCTAATTTGAAAGAAACCAGACCAGGTACCAACCGTCCTTGGCTGCCATTATTGTTATAGCGGAGTTCCAAATGCGCATACCCGTCATTTACCAAAGGAATCATCTCATTGACAACCAGATTGAGAATAGGCCTTTGGGGATTGGGAAAATTCAGCATAAAACGCACATTCATATACTCATTGGAAAACCATATATTTTTAATCTGCACTTTCATATTTCCTATACTATCCATATTATCAGGATTCAGTCCGATAATATCTTGAACAGGTACCATGCATAGTCATTCAAACGGATATCATAGACAAAACCACTCTCACCAGCTTCCAGAAAGGTATAACTTCCAAAGATACGCTCTCCCGTCTTCAAATCCCGGTAAGGTACAGCATTCTGTACCACCCACAATTTCTCTCCATTATCCAATATAAAATAAGGAGCGTCATACTGAGGTTGCTTTTCTACTGTAGCCATAGCTATAGTTACTGTACTATCGGGATAACTTTCGTCATTGCCACAAGCTGAAAAGGCGAATACTCCGCTAAAAAGAAGTACCGCCCCTAACATCGATGAAAAAAATATTTCATATTTTCCGGGGTTTAGGTTATTTACCCGAAAGAACAAAAAAACAGCGTGAAAAGTTTATTTCTTCAGTAAGGCCACCATCTTGCGTGCCGCTGCCTCCGAAGCTCCTGCCGGACCTAAAATTTGAATTATACGATCATACTCTTCCAACATCTTATTCCTATATACCTTATTATATAGAAGAGCTTCCAACTCCGAACGTACATTATCTACCGTCATCGTATCGGCTACCAGTTCACGCACCACTTCCTTATCGGCTACCAGATTAACCAACGAAATATATTTCACTTTTAGAATATGCCGGCGAAGAAAAGCGATAAACGTCCCTACCGGAGTATAGTAACACACCACTTGAGGAACACGGAAAAGAGCTGTTTCCAAAGTTGCAGTACCCGAAGTCACCAATGCCGCCTGCGCGTGCTGCAACAGCCTGTAAGTCTGTCCGAAAATGATTTTAACCGGTACATTCGGATTTATATAACCCGCATAATAGGCAGGGTCCATCCCCGGAGCCCCTGCCAACACCAATTGATAATCTTTGGTAAACGGAGCAGCAGCCTCCAGCATCATCGGTAGGTTGTCTTTGATTTCCTGTTTCCGGCTGCCCGCCAACAATGCGATAACAGGCTTTTCGGACAAACCATTATCCGCCACAAATTCCGGAAACCCATCCGGATGTTTCTTACAATAAGCATCCACTGCATCTACACAAGGATTACCCACATAATGAACAGGGTACTGATGTCCGGCAAAAAACTCAATCTCAAAAGGCAGGATAGAAAACAATTCGTCCACATCCCGCTTGATATTTTTAATCCTATACTCTTTCCAAGCCCATATTTTAGGAGAAATATAATAGTAGACAGGTATTTGCGTCTGCTTCTTTATAAACTCGGCTATTTTCAGGTTAAAGCCAGGATAATCCACCAGAATCACTACATCAGGAGCCCAACGAACAATGTCCTGCTTACATTCTTTCATATTCCGAAAGATAGTACGCAAATGCAACAACACCGGGATAAAACCCATATAAGCCAGTTCTTTGTAATGCTTCACCCGCGTTCCACCAACAGCCGTCATCAAGTCCCCGCCAAAGAAACGGAATTCTGCTTCCGGATCTTCCTGTATCAAGGCACACATCAAATTAGATGCGTGCAAATCGCCTGATGCCTCGCCTACTATCAAATAGTATTTCATACTTCCAGATTCCAGTTTTTCAACTCATTCATCATCCCATAAGCGGTCACATCAATTTGGGTAGGAGTTACCGCCACATACCCATGCCCTAATGCCCAGTGGTCCGAATCTTCCGCTTCCGGTTCATAGTTATCAAACTCTCCGGTCAGCCAGAAATACTCTCCACCCCGAGGATGCAGACTACGCTTCCATTCATTAATCCAAGCCCCATTCGTCTGACGGCAGATGCGTACCCCTTTCAAAGAAGCCGTATCCGGAAAGTTCACATTCAAGCAAATACCCAAAGGCAAGCCATGCTCCAGGACCTGCTCAGTAATACGGCGTATATAAGGCAGCGATGAAGAGAAATCAGCATCCGCAAAATGATTACATAATGAATATCCGATAGAAGAAATCCCCTTCAGGCACCCTTCAATCACTACCCCCATCGTACCGGAATAATGCACATTCACTGAAGAATTATCACCGTGGTTTATTCCACCTATCACCACATCGGGACGACGGGGAACAACTGTATGCAATGCCAGTTTCACACAATCTACCGGTGTACCCGTACATTTATACACAGTCAAGTCCTCCTCTTCACGTACCTTGTAATACCGCACAGGATGTTCGGAAGTGATCGCCCCCGAAGCTCCCGAACGAGGACCATCCGGCGCCATTACGATCATTTCACCCACTCCACGCAACCCACGTATCAACTCATTCAATCCCTTAGCTTCCACGCCGTCATCATTTGACAGCAATATCAACGGTTTTTCTCTCTTCATATTTTTCCACTCTTTTTCTCGGAGCGTAAAGATACAACTCTTTGCCGGAACTACCCCTCGCCAGAAAAGAAAATTATCTTAATGTTCTACAACCCAGTGCTAAAAATAGAATAGAATTGAATGAAAATTTCTATCTTTGCCGCCGTTGAGTTATTAACAAAACCAATGAGTTATCAACAGTTTTGCTAATGTCTGCCGTTTTTTATAGGTACAATCACCTATTATTTGTTACTTCGCAGCGAGAAAAACTGATTAATATGGGAAAAATTATTGCTTTAGCCAATCAAAAAGGTGGCGTAGGTAAAACTACCACAACGATTAACCTCGCAGCTTCTCTGGCAACGCTGGAGAAAAAAGTGCTGGTTATTGATGCAGACCCTCAGGCCAACGCATCATCAGGATTGGGTGTGAACATCAAAGAGGTAGAATGCTCTATCTATGAATGTATTATCAACGAAGCCGATATACGGGAAGCAATTTATACCACCGACATTGACGGACTCGACATTGTATCTTCACACATCGACCTGGTTGGCGCAGAAATAGAAATGTTGAACCTGGAAGACCGCGAGAAGATCATGAAAAAAGTATTAGCCCCCATGCGGGACGAATATGACTATATCCTGATAGACTGCTCCCCGTCATTAGGCTTGATAACGATCAATGCGCTGACAGCAGCCGATTCAGTAATTATCCCTGTTCAATGCGAATATTTTGCATTAGAGGGCATCAGCAAATTGCTGAATACCATTAAGATTATTAAATCGAAACTGAATCCTTCACTGGAAATAGAAGGCTTCCTGCTGACAATGTTCGATTCACGTCTGCGTCTGGCCAACCAGATTTATGATGAAGTGAAACGCCATTTTCAAGAATTGGTATTCAAGACAATTGTACAGCGTAACGTCAAACTGAGCGAAGCTCCCAGCCACGGCATTCCTGCAATATTGTATGATGCGACTCTACCGGAGCCAAGAATCATTTGGCATTGGCACAAGAAATTATAACACGTAACAGAAAGTAAACAATGGCAGTACAGAAAAAATTTGCTTTAGGACGCGGGCTTGACGCACTGATCTCGACCGAAGAAGTAAAGACAGCCGGCTCATCTTCTATCAATGAGATAGAACTGAGCAAAATATCCGTCAACCCTAACCAACCGCGCCGTGAATTTGATCCGGTGGCGTTACAGGAGTTGGCTGACTCTATTGCCGAAATTGGTATCATCCAACCCATTACGTTGCGTCAACTGAGTGAAGACTCTTACCAGATCATAGCCGGAGAACGTCGTTACCGCGCCTCCATACAGGCAGGACTTAAATCTATTCCGGCATACATCCGCACAGCCGATGACGAGAATGTAATGGAAATGGCGTTGATTGAAAATATTCAGCGTGAAGATTTGAATTCATTGGAGATTGCACTGGCTTATCAACATTTATTGGAACAATATGCATTGACACAGGAACGGCTGAGCGAACGTGTCGGAAAAAAACGTACCACTATCGCCAATTATCTGCGTCTGCTGAAACTTCCGGCTCAGATTCAAGTAGCATTGAAAAACCGCGAAATAGACATGGGACACGCCCGTGCCTTATTGTCCTTAGATGATCCTAAGACCCAAATACGTATCTTTAATGAAATACAGTCACAAGGCTATTCTGTCCGCAAAGTGGAAGAAATTGTCAAGGCACTGAGCAGTGGCGAGACAGTGGACAGCGGTGGGAAGAAGATCAAACCAAAAGGTTCCAAACTATCCGAGGAATACACTTTGCTGCAAAGCCATCTCTGCGGATTCTTCGGTTCAAAAGTACAGCTTTCATGCACAGCCAAAGGAAAAGGCAAGATCAGTATTCCGTTCAACAACGAAGAGGACTTGGAACGAATCATGGAAATATTGGATTCACTGAAAAAGAAAGAATAAAGCGTTATTACTACATTGAAAAGAAAAACATCCACATATAAAGTGTTTACATTCATGCTTTTATGCCTTATGATGCTGGAAGCCTGAATGTTCACGCCCAAAAGGCACGCAACCGCCGTATGGGTATAAAGGCAGATTCTATCATACAAGTCAAAGATTCACTTGTCATTGACAGCCTAAAATTGTTGGAAGAACGACAAAAGATAGAAAATATGGAAGCACCTGTTGATACTGCCGCTTTAGTCCGTAAAAATGATTCCATACAGAAAGCAATGGCTGCCGAAACAAAACCCCGATTTATTCCGAACTCCAACCGTGCCATCTGGCTGGCGTTGGTAATTCCCGGCGGAGGACAGATATACAACCGTAAATATTGGAAACTGCCGATAGTATATGGAGGATTTGTGGGATGTGCATATGCGCTGACCTGGAACAACAGAATGTACAAGGACTATTCGCAAGCCTATCTGGATATTATGGACGATGACCCTAATACCAAAAGCTACGAAGACTTCCTGCCTCATGGCGTGAGTGCGGAAGGTATGGAGGATACCTTTAAAAAACGAAAAGATTTTTATCGCCGATATCGGGATTTAAGCATATTCTGTTTTATCGGTGTATATATACTATCTGTCATAGACGCATACGTGGATGCTGAACTATCTGATTTTGATATATCCAAAGACTTAGGTCTTCAAATACAACCTGTTATTTTTAATGATGGCCGGAGCAGGATACCTAATACAATAGGCCTGCAATGCAGCTTCAAATTTTAATCGCATGAAAAACTTTTTAATTGGTTTATTTACATTTATAGGAACAACGGGAATCAACGCACAAACCCAAAGTATTACCGTTCACTCGCAAACTACAGGAAAAGAAGAAATTATTGATGTTCCTGAAAGTATGCAGTCAGAAATGGACAGTCTTTACTGGGACTGGCAATCTAAGAATTACATCACATTGGGAGAGAACTGCACAATGGCCTCTACCAACCCTGTTGTAAGTGATTCCATCTATATGGATCGTCTGTCACGTATCCCCTCTATCATAGAAATGCCTTACAACGAGGCTGTACGCAAATTCATTGATATGTATGCCGTCCGTCTGCGCAATAAAGTATCCTTTATGCTTGCGGCAACCAATTTTTATATGCCTATCTTTGAAGAAGCACTTGATTTATACGACCTTCCTCAAGACTGAAATATCTGCCGGTTATAGAATCTGCCTTAAATCCTGTTGCAGTTTCCCGCCAGGGAGCTACCGGTTTGTGGCAGTTTATGCTGGGTACAGGAAAAATATACGGGCTGAAAAGCAATAGTCTGATAGACGAAAGGCGGGACCCGGTCAAATCAACTTGGGCGGCGGCACGTTATCTGAAAGACTTATATGACATCTATCAAGACTGGAACCTGGTATTGGCAGCTTACAACTGCGGGCCAGGCACTATCAACAAAGCCATACGCCGTGCCGGAGGAGCCACAGATTATTGGACAATCTACAACTACCTGCCCAAAGAAACCCGTGGGTACGTTCCTGCTTTCATTGCAGCAAACTACATCATGACTTATTATTGCGAACATGACATCTGTCCCATGGAAACACAGCTCCCCAACGCTACAGACACCATTCACATAAACAAAGACCTCCACTTACAACAAGTGGCAGAAGTATGCAACATCAACCTCGACCAGCTTCGCAGCCTGAATCCCCAATACAAAAAGGATATTATTCCCGGTAACAGCGAGTTGTGTGTACTTCGTTTGCCCAATAACTTTGTCAGTACTTTCATTGACCGCCAAGACAGTGTATTCGCTTATAAACCCAATGAATATCTGACCAAAAGAAAAACGGTAGCTATCAAAGAAACAACCAGTAGCAGAAACCGCTCATCCAAGGGAACTCTTTATCATAAAATCAAACAAGGAGACACATTGGGAGGAATTGCCGCCAAATACCACGTATCCATCAGTCAATTACGTAATCTAAACGGTATAAAGGGCAATAATATCAGAGCCGGAAAAAGTTTGCGGATCAGATGATTGATAAAAAATACAGATTTAACACTATACATTTTCTGAAAATACTTGCTTGAATATGTTTTTTGTATATTTTTGCAGTATAGATTATAGGAGGCAAAGATATGACGGATGAAAAGCAGACTCAGGAACAGGCGGATGAGGAAATGATAAACCAAGGGTTTCAGGAACTTTTGGACAGTTATCTAGCGACCAAACACCGTAAAAAAGTAGAAATCATCACAAAGGCATTCAATTTTGCCAAACAAGCACACAAAGGAGTAAAACGACGCTCGGGTGAACCATACATCATGCATCCCATAGCCGTTGCTAAAATTGTATGTACCGAAATAGGACTGGGATCAACTTCCATTTGTTCGGCTTTACTGCATGATGTAGTTGAAGATACAGACTACACTGTGGAAGACATCGAAAATCTGTTTGGTCCTAAAATTGCACAGATTGTAGATGGCCTGACTAAAATATCCGGCGGTATATTCGGAGACCGGGCTTCCGCACAAGCCGAGAATTTCAAGAAATTGCTACTGACCATGAGTGATGATATCCGGGTTATCCTCATCAAAATAGCCGACCGTCTGCATAATATGCGTACGCTTGGCTCCATGCTTCCCAACAAGCAATACAAAATTGCCGGAGAAACCTTATACATCTATGCGCCATTGGCTAACCGCTTGGGGTTAAACAAAATAAAGACAGAACTGGAAGATCTCAGTTTCAAATATGAGCATCCGGAAGAATATGCACAGATAGAATCCAAGCTACAAGAAACACAAGCGGAACGCGAAGAAGTATTCCGTGAATTTACAGCACCTATCCGCGCACAACTGGACAAAATGGGTATCAGTTATCAATTGATAGCACGAGTAAAATCCCCTTATTCCATTTGGAATAAGATGCAGACCAAGCATATCACATTTGAAGAAATATATGATATCCTGGCTGTCCGTATCATTTTCTGTCCCAAAAATCCGGAAGAAGAACTTAATGAATGCTTTAACATATACGTATCCATATCTAAGATTTATAAACCGCACCCAGACCGCTTGCGCGACTGGGTAAGCCACCCTAAAGCCAACGGCTATCAGGCACTTCACGTAACCCTGATGAGTAACAAAGGCCAATGGATAGAAGTGCAGATACGCAGTGAGCGGATGAATGACGTAGCCGAACAAGGCTTTGCCGCACACTGGAAATATAAAGAAGGCGGAGGCAGTGAGGACGAGGGTGAACTGGAAAAATGGCTGCGTACCATCAAGGAGATTCTGGACGATCCGCAACCGGATGCCATGGACTTTCTGGATACCATCAAACTGAACCTGTTCGCTTCTGAAATATTTGTCTTCACTCCGAAAGGTGAAATCAAAACAATGCCGCAAAACTGTACGGCACTGGATTTTGCATTCTCCATCCATACATTCTTGGGCAGCCATTGCATCGGAGCTAAAGTCAACCACAAGCTGGTGCCCTTGAGCCACAAACTGCAAAGTGGCGACCAGGTGGAGATTCTTACTTCCAAATCACAGCATGTACAGCCTTCGTGGATAAACTTTGCCACCACCGCAAAGGCCAAAGCCAAGATTTTGGCCATACTGAAACGCGAACAGCGAGGCATGCAGCAGGCCGGTGAGGAAATGTTACGGGAATTCTTTTCCAGAGAAGGAGTAGAGTACACTCCCGAAAATATACGAAAGATCTGTAATCTGCATACCATCAAAACACAGGAAGAATTGTTTGCCGCCATCGGATTAAAAACAATCATTCTAGGAGAAAACGACAAGAACGAACTGAAAGACAAACCGACTTCCAGTAACTGGAAAAAGTATATCTCTTTCGCCTTCGGAGGCAGCAAGACAAACAAGGAAAAACCGACAGAAGAGAAGGAACCCTTACAAAAGATAGACAGCAAGAAAATATTGAAACTGACTCCCGAAGCTATCCAAAAGAACTATGTGATAGCTGAATGCTGCAAGCCTATTCCGGGAGATGACGTTTTGGGATATATAGGCGACAATAATCGTATCATCATCCACAAACGCCAATGCCCGTTGGCTACCAAACTGAAGAGCAGTTACGGCAACCGCCTGTTGGCTGTCCAATGGGAGACGGGAAAATCCTTGTACTTTCCTGTAAATATCTACATAAAAGGTATTGACCACATCGGTCTGTTAAATAAGGTAACAGAAGTCATTTCACAACAATTGAATGTAAATATCCACAAGTTGAATATTGAAAGTAACGACGGTATCTTTGAAGGAAGAATACAGCTATTTGTGCACGATGTGGATGATGTAAAATCCATCACTACCAATCTAAGAAAGATAGATGAGATAAAAACCGTCACCCGTATCGAGAAGTTCGAAGACCAGCCGAATTAGCCAATACCAATTTCACCGCAGACTACACTGATTGTTCATAACGATTATCCGCAACTCGTTTTTAATCCGTGCAATCTGTGGTGAATATTCTTAAGTCAGATAATCCAGTTCTTTACGCATACTAACCAATTCCTCACGTATCAGTTTCAATCTGTCCAAAATCTCCGCAGTACGGATAGTGGTTTCTCTGTTCATCTTCAGTTTCTGCTTGGCCCCCTGTAAAGTCATCCCTTTCTCTTTCACCAGATGATAGACCAGCCGGATATTCTCAATATCCTCTTTACGATACTGACGGACATTCCCTCCCGCCTTCTTGGGAGAAATAATAGGAAATTCCTTTTCCCAATAACGCAACAAGGATTCATTTACATCAAACATCTTTGCCACTTCCCCTATGGAATAGTAAAGTTTCAGTTCTTTATTAGGATTATAGGCCATGGTAAATTAAAATTGAGAATTAAAAATTCACGGCTAGTCAAATACCTTACCGTGGTTGGCTGCAATCTGTATCATCTTATCATAATCTTCCGCGCTCAAATCCATGAAATAATAATTCACAGGATTCTGCACTTTTCCTTTCACGTGCACTTCATAGTGCAAGTGAGGTCCGGTACTTTTACCTGTACTTCCCACAGCTCCAATCACTTCACCCCTGACCACCTTCTGTCCCGGTCTTACCTTGTAAGCACTCAGATGTGCATAGCGCGTAAGATAACCAAAGCCATGATTCACTTCGATGGTATTCCCATAACCTGTCTCCCATCCGGCCTTCACCACAACACCATCACCGGTGGCATACACCGGCGTGCCCGGACTAGCAGAAAAGTCCATCCCCGCATGAAACTTGGTTGTCTTATAAATAGGATCTATACGGACACCGTAACCGGAAGCCGTCTTCTTCAAATCCTTATTGGAAACAGGCTGGATGGCCGGAATACATTTCAGCATCTCGTCATGGCTCTTACACAAATCCACCACCTCGTCAAAAGACTTGGACTGGATATAAAGCTGCCGGTTCAACATATCCAGTTTCTGAGTGGTATTGATAACCAGATCGGCATTCGCCATATCCCGTAACTGTTCATAGCGGTTTGTCCCCCCATAACCGGCCTTACGGACAGCATCTGAAACAGGATCGGCCTGCAACACCACCCGATACAAATTATCATCACGCTGCTGGATATCCTGCATCACCCCCATAGCCTCATCCAGACGATGAGACAACACATTATACTGGGCCAGTAAGCGAGCATTCTCTATACGGAGCTCTTTCTCGGACGGAGAACCAAAGATCAATAATAAAATAATAAAACTGCCTGCCCCCAAGCCCATTCCTACAAACAAACGGCGCAAGATGCTTAAGGCGCGCTGCCTCACTGTGGGGTAAATGCGGTCATAAGTTCGGGTCTTAGGATTATAAATATAGTAGACTTTACGCATCTAATTCTGCTTTTTGAAGTTTTTAATGCACAACACATCAATATTTTGCACAATTCTTGTCGACAAAAATAATAAAACCAATTATCTTTGCAAATCCTTTTTGAGAATATTAACTAGAAGACAATATATTAAGCGACATGATGACAGCTAAAGAAATTAGAGATTCTTTCAAAAGCTTTTTCGAGTCGAAAGGACACCAGATTGTCCCATCGGCTCCGATGGTCATTAAAGATGACCCCACATTGATGTTCACCAATGCAGGAATGAACCAGTTCAAAGACATTATTCTGGGCAATCACCCGGCCAAATACAAAAGAGTTGCGGACTCACAAAAATGTTTGCGTGTAAGCGGCAAGCACAATGACCTGGAAGAAGTGGGACATGATACCTACCACCATACTATGTTCGAGATGCTGGGCAACTGGTCTTTCGGAGATTACTTCAAGAAAGAAGCTATCGGCTGGGCATGGGAATATCTGGTAGATGTACTGAAAATAGATCCGAAAGATCTGTATGCCACCGTATTCGAAGGAAGTCCCGAAGAAGGACTGGAACGGGACAATGAAGCCGCCTCTTACTGGGAACAGTTCCTGCCGAAAGACCATATCCTCAATGGCAACAAACATGACAATTTCTGGGAAATGGGTGATACAGGTCCCTGCGGCCCGTGTTCTGAAATCCATATCGACTCACGTTCGGAAGAAGAAAAAGCTCAAATCCCCGGCAACCAACTGGTAAATAAGGATCATCCGCAAGTAATCGAGATCTGGAATCTTGTATTCATGCAGTTCAACCGCAAAGCAGACGGTTCACTGGAAGGTCTTCCCGCCAAAGTAATCGATACCGGTATGGGATTCGAACGTTTGGTGCGCACACTGCAAGGCAAGACATCCAACTATGACACTGACGTGTTCCAACCGATGCTGAAAGCCATCGCCGAAATGGCAGGAACCACCTATGGCCAAGACAACCAGAAAGATATCGCCATGCGCGTTATAGCCGACCATATCCGTACCATCGCATTCTCAATCACCGACGGTCAGTTGCCCAGTAACACAAAAGCCGGCTATGTAATCCGCCGTATCCTCCGCCGTGCCGTCCGTTACGGATATACTTTCCTGGGACAGAAACAAGCATTCATGTACAAGCTGCTGCCTGTATTAATTGAGAATATGGGCGAGGCCTATCCAGAGTTGAACGCACAAAAAATACTGATCGAGAAAGTGATCAAAGAAGAAGAAGAATCTTTCCTGCGCACACTGGAAACAGGTATCCGTCTGTTGGACAAGACTATGAACGATGCCAAAGCTGCCGGGAAAAAAGAGATCAGCGGTGTGGATGCCTTTACATTATATGACACTTTCGGTTTCCCCCTCGACCTGACAGAACTGATTCTCCGCGAAAACGGCATGACTGTAAACGAAGAAGAGTTCAACGCCGAAATGCAGAAACAAAAAGAACGCGCCCGTAACGCGGCAGCCGTTGAAACTGGCGACTGGATCACCATAAAGGAAGGTGACACCCACTTTGTAGGTTATGACTTTACCGAATATGAAACCAGCATCCTGCGCTATCGCCAGATCAAGCAGAAAAACCAGACACTGTATCAAATTGTACTGAGCGATACTCCTTTCTATGCCGAAAGTGGTGGTCAGGTAGGTGATACAGGGGTGATCGTAAGCGAATTCGAAACCATCGAAATCATTGATACCAAGAAGGAAAACAACCTTCCTATCCATATCACCAAAAAACTGCCCGAACACCTTGACGTTCCGATGATGGCTTGTGTAGATACAGAAAAACGTGCCGCCTGTGCCGCCAACCACTCTTGTACTCACTTGCTGGACGAAGCGTTGCGCCAGGTATTAGGAACTCACGTAGAACAAAAAGGTTCTTTGGTGACTCCTGAGTCATTACGTTTCGATTTCTCTCACTTCCAGAAAGTGACTGACGAGCAACTTCGTGAAGTGGAACATTTGGTAAATGCCAAAATCCGTGAGAATATCCCTTTGACGGAATACCGCAATCTTCCTATCGAAAAGGCAAAAGAACTGGGTGCCATTGCTTTGTTCGGTGAAAAATACGGTGATGAGGTACGTGTTGTCCAATTCGGCAACTCTATTGAATTCTGCGGAGGTACCCACGTTTCGGCTACAGGCAAGATCGGTATGGTTCGTATTATCAGCGAAAGCTCTGTTGCTGCCGGTGTGCGCCGTATCGAAGCTATCACGGGTGCCAAAGTAGAGGAATTGATGGATACGGTCCAGGATACGCTGAATGACTTGAAGGCATTGTTCAACAATGCTCCCGATCTGAAAGTCGCCATCCGCAAGTATATTGACGAAAATGCAGGATTGAAGAAGCAGGTGGAAGAGTTCATGAAAGAAAAGGGCGCCGCACTGAAAGCCAGACTGGTAGAGAATGCCAAAGAAATAAATGGTGTGAAAGTGGTGAAAGCCATCATTCCGATGTCTGCCGACGTAGTGAAAGATATTGCCTTCCAGCTGAAAGGTGAAATTCCTGCCAATTTGTTCGTTGTAATAGGCAGTGTGGACAATAACAAACCGATGCTGACTGTCATGATTAGCGAAGACCTGGTAAAAGCCGGACAGAATGCAGGCAAACTGGTCCGTGAAGCAGCCAAACTGATTCAAGGCGGCGGCGGTGGTCAGCCCCACTTCGCAACGGCAGGCGGTAAGAATCCTGACGGTTTGAATGCGGCTGTTGATAAAGTGATAGAGCTGGCTGCATTGTAATCTATTCGAATTTCGTCCATATTTCGTATATATCAAAACTCCGCCATTCTGGTCTGAAAGCCGGTGGCGGAGTTTTTTTCATCTGGTTCACTAAGCCTTTTCTCCTCTATGGATAAGGGAAACAGAAAAGAAGATTTCTATCTCCCAAGCCTTTGGAGTTATCTCCATAACCTTTGGAGTCAACTCCATAAGCTTGGGAGTTAACTCCAAAGGTTATGGAGATAGAACATAAACGTTCAAAAAAGCTTAGCCATAAGGAAAAAAAACTAACTAAACGGCTGGAAGCATATAATCAGTCATTAACACCTCACTGACTGTCTGCTTATTCCGTCTGCTCCTTCGGCCAGTTCACTAGATACAGAATTTCCGTAGCACGGGTGAAAGCCGTATACAGCCAACGGAAATAATCCGGAGTCAGCATATTCTCCGTCATATAGCCCTGATCCAAAAAGACCCGTTTCCACTGGCCACCCTGCGCTTTGTGACAAGTAACGGCATACGCATATTTCACCTGTAAGGCATTGTAATGAGGATCGGCTTTCATTTTCTTCATCCGCTCACGTTTCACAGTTATATCAGCATAATCCTCCAATACCGAATAAAATAACTTGTCATTCAATTCTTTAGGCAATGCGGGTGTTTCAGTATGCAAGGTATCCAACAAAAGTTTCACCTCCAGTTCCATACCATCATAGTCGGGGAACACCAGCACCACATCGGCAAAACGAAAGCCGTATGCCTCACGCACCCGACGAACACGGCGAATTACAGCTATATCTCCATTGGCTATAAAATCAATCTCCTTACAGCCCTCCGTCCAAAAATAGTTATTCTTCGCCACCATCAGCAGGTCACCGCTGTTCAGTTCATCCTCCCGAAACAAAATCGTATTCCTGATTCCCTTATTATAAATATTCGCCCGTTTATTGGAACGGCAGACCACAATCGTTTCGTCCATACCTGCCTGACCGTAACAATCATTAATAACCTCAATCAGCTCACTACCAGAAACCATCCGAATATCCGGAAACCCTTCCACACGGACAGAAGGCAAAGTGAGAAAATCTTCCGCGGATATGTAGCGGCGCAATTCTGTCGCATTCCAAAGAATCCCCGAATCGTGCATCTGACGGACCACCTCAGTGAGCTGCGCCTCATATACTTCCATGCCATACCCGCGTAACTTATCGGCCGAAAGAGACGGACTCTCCTCTTCTCCTACCGGAGGAAGCTGCGCCGTATCCCCTATCAGCATCAAACGGCAACCTGTTCCGGCATATACATATTGAATCAAGTCGTCCAGCAAACGCCCTGTACCAAAGACTGCCCCCGCCAATCCGTCATTAGCGATCATCGACGCCTCATCCACAATAAACAAAGTATGCTGATGCAAGTTATCATCCAAAGAAAAGTTATCCAGGTCATTTGAAAAGTTGCGCTGGCGGTAAATCTTCTTATGAATAGTATAAGCCGGATGCTGTGCATAATGTGAAAAGACTTTAGCCGCCCTGCCCGTCGGAGCAAGTAGAACACACTTTTGCTGTAACTGGTCCAAGGTCTTCACCAATGCCCCGATAAGGGATGTTTTACCCGTACCGGCATATCCCTTTAAGAGAAAAACCGAGTCCGATTGGTGGGAAAAGAGAAAATCTGCTAAAAATTTAACAGCTTTTTCTTGTTCTAAAGTTGGTTTATATAGAAAATTTCCCTTAATTTGCTGCACTAAATAACTATTAATCATAATTGCGTAATAAAAAGTTCCTTGAACTGTGCGTTATTAGATTTATTTGTTTTATTTTTGCGATGCGAATATAAACTAAAAAAAACACATATTTATCATGAAAACAGTTATTAATATTGTATTGGCTGCTTGCGTTATCGGTTTGATATACGTTTGCTACGGCAGTATCATGGGACCGATTAACTTCGATGACGCTAAAAAAGCTAGAGAGAAACAAGTTATTGCACGCTTAATTGACATCCGTAAGGCACAGTTGGAATACCGCAACCTGCACAACGGACAATACACTGCAAGTTTCGACACCTTGATTGATTTCGTCAAAACTGCAAAACTTCCATTTGTAAAGAAAGAAGGAGTTTTGTCTGATACGCAATTGGAAGCTGGCATGACTGAAAAGAAAGCTATGGCAATCATCAACAAAGCCAAAAAAACTGGTAACTGGAAAGAAGTTGAAAAAGAAGGTTTAATGAACTTCAAACGTGATACTTTATGGGTTGCCGTAACAGATACAATCTATGCTCCGGGATTCAATGCAGACTCTTTAAGATATGTTCCTTTCGGAATGTGCACAGTTTGAAATGGTTATCCGTAACGATACAACAAAATCAGGTGCCCCTTTGCATTTATTCCAAGCTCAAACTCCGTATGAAACATATTTGGGTGGTTTGAATGCTCAAGAATTGGCTAACCTTAAAGACCTTCAAACCAAACTGGGCAAATATTGCGGTTTAAGAGTGGGTGATATCGAACAGCCTAACAATAACGCAGGTAACTGGGAATAAGAATGACTGAACGTATCGATTTTACAAAATCGGAACAATATACATTATCCATCCGCCTCAGTGCGGATGGATTTTCTTTTTCTATCTATAACCCACTGACAGATAATGATTTCTGCTTTGTTCCGTATCCTGTCAATACCGGATACTCTATGACGGCTAATCTAAAGGAAATGTTAACCGAGACAGAAACTCTAAGATATCCGTATAAACGGGTTAACATTCTGTATGACTCCCCCCGTTTCACACCTGTTCCTTTAGAATTATTCGAAGACGAACAAATGGATGCTGTTTTCTATCATAATTTTCCTAAAGGAAATAACGAGATTGTACTTTGCAATGTTCTGGGAAGGAGTAATGTGGTAATACTTTTTGCTATAGACAAACATACCCATTTGTTACTGACTGAACATTTTCCTACAGCTCGTTACTTCTCCACCGCCAGCCCGCTGACTGAATATTTCGCCCGGAAAAGCCGGTTGGGCAACAGCCGGAAACTATACACACACATACGCGAGCAACAAATGGAAGTTTTTTGTTTTGATAAGGGCAACTTATTACTGATTAACTCATTTCCATGCAAACAAACCACAGACCGTGTGTATTACCTATTATATATATGGCAACAATTAAATTATAATCAGGAAAAAGACGAACTGCACTTGACAGGAAAATTAGAGGACAAAGAAGAATTATTGAAAGAATTGCGCAACTATCTGCGTCAGGTATTCGTCATCAACCCCAAAGCGGAATTCAACCGCTCCGAGATAAGTAAAATAGAAGAGATACCTTTTGACATGCAAACCTTATTATTATGCGAGTAATCAGCGGTATATACAAACGGCGCCGTTTCGACGTGCCTCATACATTCAAGGCACGTCCAACAACGGATTTTGCCAAAGAGAACCTTTTCAATGTATTAAGTAATAATTATTTTGACTTCGAGAACGGAGTTACAGCTTTGGACCTTTTTGCCGGTACGGGCAGCATCAGTATAGAACTGGTTTCACGCGGTTGTGACCGGGTTATCTCAGTGGAAAAAGATCCCCAGCATCTTTCTTTCATCTCGCAGGTGATGCGTGAAGTGAAGACTGACAAATGTTTTCCTATCCGTGCTGATGTCTTTAGATTTATAGACAAATGCAACGAGCAGTTTGATTTCATCTTCGCCGATCCTCCATACGCCTTGAAAGATCTGGAAAGTATCCCCACCCGTATTTTCGAAAGCGGGATTTTAAAGGAAGACGGATTATTGGTATTGGAACATGGCAAAGAGAACCATTTCGAGGATAATCCCCATTTTATTGAGCGCCGTGTATATGGCAGTGTGAACTTCTCTTTCTTCAAAGCAATGGTGCCAGCAACCGAACAATAGATTCTTGTGCTTTTTGATACCAAGGACGCTTCATCCATGTTTTTCTCTGTAACAGGATAGCGTCCTTCTGGTCTTGCAGGAAAATACCCTTCAACATCAATGCTGAGGCCGGATCATACATAAAGGCATTCACCTCAAAATTATGCTCAAAGCTACGGAAGTCCATATTAGTAGAACCTACCGTAGAGAGAGTATCATCACTAACCATCAACTTGGAATGCAAAAAACCTTTCTGATAAAGGTAAATCCTGACACCCGCACGCATGATATCATCCAAATAAGATAACGAACCTAAATGTGTTATCCACGTATCGGCACGTGCCGGTATCATAATGCGAACATCCACACCTGCTAAAGCTGCCGTTTTCAATGCCATCAGAATAGGTTCGGTAGGCAACAGGTAAGGGGTTTGTATATAAAAATATTTTCGGGAACTACTGATAGCTATCAGTAACCCTTGCATAATATCCCGCCATTCGCCTACAGGATCGGAAGTAACAATCTGTATCAGAGCCTTCCCAAAGATTCCAACTTCGGGGAAATAACGGGAGGAAGTGATAAGAGTACGGTCTACCACATACCAATCGGTCAAAAAAGCAGTCTGTAACCCATATACCGCTTTTCCTTCTATCTTAATGTGAGTATCCCGCCATATCCCCCATGGAAAGCCTTTCATATAGCGCAAAGCAATGTTCATTCCTCCCATATAAGCCACACGACCGTCAATTACCACTATTTTACGGTGATTACGATAATTTACCTTACTGGTAAATAAAGGGAAACGAACTTTCAAAAAACTACGTGCTTCAATACCTGCTCCCCGCATTTCATCAAAAAAAGCATGGGGAACTTTCCAACAGCCCACGTCATCGTATAGTAAACGCACTTCTACTCCCTGCCGCGCTTTATCTATCAACACATCGCGCAGCAGCCTGCCTGCCGGATCATCCTCAAAAATATAAAACTGTAAATGGATGTGGTGCTTTGCTTTACTGATTTCTTTCATCAATGAATACAGCATGGAATAACCATCCGTAAAAACTTCCGTCGCATTTCCTTCAAAGGGCAAAGCATTATTCACTTTCCGGAAAAAACGCATCAACTGGTACTGTTCATCAGGACACTTAAACGCCTTTTGCGCTTGGTATTCTGCCATAGGACGTTTTATAAGACGGGTGAACCCTTTCTTGCTGATCAATTTCTCCTTACGTGTGCTTCTGCCGAAAAAGAAATAGAATACAAGCCCCACAATGGGCAGGAAAAAGAGTACAAGTACCCATGCCATTGTTTTAACAGGATTACGATTATCAAGTATCACTATAAAGATAGTTCCGATGATAATCACAAAATAAAGCACGTTAAAAGCAACAGCAAAGATTTCATTAAAGATACTCCACTCTACCATATAATTCCAAGTAATTTACTTATAAGCAAACTTATAAAAAAATCCCAACCTATAACAATATAGATTGGGAAAAGATTAAGATATAGTTTCATTTAAAAAGGACGCCGGCCATGTCTTCCTGGACCGGGACCAAAACCGGGACCACCGAATCCCCTATGGCTATTCATCATCTTGTCACGAGCGGCTTTACTTCCAAAAATATTCAGACGATAGATAAAATGCACCATACAGTAACTATTGATACTGTTGTATTCGGTAACCGAACGTACATCTGCAGTCAAAGAACGGCTGATATTGCTCTGTTGTTTTAAAATGTCATACATTTCAAAACTAACAGTTGCTGCTCCCTTCAATAAACTTTGTGCTATTTGGGCATTCCAAATCAGTTCATTATTGTTCAAACTGGCATCATCATATCCTCTACGGGACTGATTGGTAATATTAGTAGACAATGTCATCTGCCATGGTAGAGTGACATTGGTACTCGCTCCATATGAGAATGTATAAGGATTTTGGTTCTTTTCAGGACGCAGCTTGCTACGTTCCGCTGTATATTCAATAGAACCATTCAATGAAAATTCAAACCAGTCATTCCGATAGGACCATTCAGATTCTCCGCCAAAGTCAAGCCGGTAGTCGTATTCTTATCATCATGCAATGTTTCCTTATTGTATAAGAACGCTACTTGATTCCGGTAGTTAACACGAGAAAAAGAATTTATAGTAAACTTTTTATTCTTCAAAGCCGAATTAAAACCGAACATACCAAACGCATTCCAGTTCCATTGATATTCTGAGGAGTTGAAGTAGTACCACCCGTATTCTCATCATATATCGTACTATTACTGATACTATTCTGAGTAGCAGTGAAATTTACATGGGTCATTATCCCACGCTGCTTCTCGGCATTATAAGTGTTATAAAACAAACGCATGGTATGGGCAAACGAAGGCTTCAAACCAGGATTACCCACACGGATATTCAACGGATTGGAATTATCGACAATCGGCAGCAGGTTTTCCATACTAGCTGACTACTACGCCCACGATAAGTGATACGCAGCTGACTTACCTTAGAGAAGCGATAACGAAAATCCAGATTCGGAGCAAAATTGAATACCGTTCTTGTGGTATCAGTCATGTAATCTCCCTTCTTATAGGACAATTTCGTATTTTGAGGCTGTAAGGACATGCCGGCACTCAACTGATATTTCTCCCGGATAAATCGTAGTCCTAAAGAGATATCATGATTAAAGTATTTATATTCAGCATCCTTACTCAAGCTATCTACATAAGCAGTTTCATAGTCTTCGGGTAATCCGTCATTTATATTCCAAGGATACCCCAAATCATATGTCGATTTATCACTCTTGCTATTCTTATATTGGAATCTATAACTAAATTGCAGGAAAGTAGCCCGTGCTATAGGTTCGCTATAAGTAAATTGTGCTGTATAATTATAATTTTTAGTAGGCATCGTAATGTATTGATTACGATATTCAATGGAGTCCCCTCCTAAATAATTCTTTATCTGATAATAACGGGTTTCCGATTGAGCATACTGATCGCTGTCATCATCTCCATATCCAAACGAACCACGGAATGTAATATTACGTCCTTTATCATTCAGTTTCCGATTCAGCTGTAAAGTTGCATTAGCCGACAAACTATTTGATTTTGACAAATTGTGTTCATTGGTAGCATTAATACGAGTATCCCTTAACGGGTCATCGGTACCTATATTGTTAAAGTTCAGATAATCATTGGGATTTACCACATATTGGTAAGGGTCCTCATTAAAAGTTCCTGATTCTGTTGCCGAAGTCCCTTTTGTTTTATTATAAGAAACATTCGGCCGAAAAATAATATTGGTCATTGAATCGGGACGCCATTCCATACGAAAATCCGCATTGAAATCAGTCACTTTATTACGATCGGCTTTGTTTGAATTGGAATAAGAATCCCCCGACTGCAAAAAACGCTGTGAAGATCCTACTGTTACTACATCCGCATCACGATAGTTGTAACGCATGCTACCTCCCACTTCCATTTTTTCTGTTTCTGTAGCAAAATTCGCTCCTAGCATTTTAGTTGCGTTCAATCCATTGTTACGCCTCCAACGAGGTCCTCCTCCCGAAAATCCCTGATCATTCACATTATTGGCGGAACCAATAATAGAGAATTGAGTTTTATCATAAAAACGGTTAATCATAGCTCTTCCCGCATAACGGTCTTCCGTACCGGCCGCCAAATCCACATTTCCAAACCAACCCTGATTCATCCCCTTCTTTACCGTCAAATCGAGCACTGTTTCCTCCTCACCATCATCAATACCCGTAATGCGTGCCAAATCGGACTTCTTATCATATGTTTTCAGTTTTTCCACCATATCGACTGGCAGATTCTTCAAACCGGTCTTCACATCGCCACCAAAAAACTCTTTGCCGTCTACCATAATCTTTTTTACTTCCTTACCATTGATTTTGATATTACCATCGTCATCTATTTCTGCTCCCGGAAGTTTTTTTCACCAACTCTTCCAACATTGCCCCCTCAGGAGTACGATAAGCAGAAGCATTATAACCAATAGTATCTTCTGAAATGGTTACTTGCGGACCTCGGCTACAATAACTGCCTCACCCAACATGATAGCATCGGTAGGTAAAGTGACCGTTCCAATATTAACGCTCGGTTTACCAGCTGTCAGCTGCAAAGATTTTTCCTGAGTAAGATAACCTACAAATGAAATTTTAAGTACATATTTTCCCGGACGGGCGGCAATAGAGAATACTCCGTTGTTATTGGTAACATTTCCTACCACCATTGTACTATCGGGTAGAGAAAGTAATTGTACGGTAGCTTGTCCAACCGGGCTTTTATCATCACCATCAATCACAGATCCCGTCACGGTTATGCGCTTGCCACTTTGCGCCCAAGAGAGAGTTGCACAGGTACATACCAGTAACAACAATAATATTAACTTCTTCATTTTTTTCCTTGAAATTTTAATGCCTAATGTCCTTTGGACACTCTTGTCAACAAAAGGTTTAACGGAAAAATGTATTTATTTCTTAAATAATCGGTCAACCCGCTTTTTTGTACGCCAAATTCCAGACAAATAACATTAAAAGCCATATAAACTATAGCAATGGAATTATCCGCTTCTTCCAGATTTCCATTATATACTCCTCTGACCAACATTACAATATAATAAATGCCCAGCAAATAAATAGCATAACAAATAGCCTTGACACGTATTCGGGAAATCTTCTCATTCTCATCCTTCACTTTTGCCAAGAAGATCATAAACAGAGAAAACCAGATAAGTAACTTGATAGAAGCCTTTGTAAACAACAAGTTACTATCATTTATCATGCCAAACATAAACATGAGCAACGGTACGAAAACAGACAACAACAGAACAACATATCCCATCGTCCTACAATAAACCGGTAAAATTCCTTTCATTATTTTATATTTTAACGTACAAAAGTAATTATTTGTAAGCAAAGAACGGTCATCTTTTTGCTTTTTTACCTAAATTTGCAGGCAAATAATAGAAAATATGAGTAAACAAGAAGTTATTATCTGCCATAACTTAGAAGAAAATCTCAATAAGGCAATAACCCAATGCCCACATGACAAATTATTTGTCTTGGCTGATGAACATACGCGTAAACTTTGCATTCCTGTTTTATCTGGATTTGATTGTATTAAAAATGCCCATTTTATTTATATAGGGGCCGAAGATGTGCACAAAAACTTGGAAACATTGGCATATGTATGGAAAGAGTTGGGAGATAAAGGCGCAAGCCGTCATTCGTTACTTATCAATTTAGGTGGAGGGATGGTTACAGATTTAGGAGGATTCGCCGCATCAACTTTCAAACGAGGGATCAAATATATCAATATTCCTACCACGCTACTGGCTATGGTTGATGCATCTGTAGGAGGCAAGACCGGAATCAATTTCAACGGATTAAAGAATGAGATCGGAGTCTTCTCTCCTGCCGAAAGTGTATTGATTGACGCTGATTTTCTAAAATCACTGGATCTTCGAAATCTATTGTCCGGATACGCTGAAATGTTGAAACATGGTCTTATCAGCACCCATGATCATTGGATAGAATTGCTGAGATTTGACTTCAACAATATAGATTACAAGGTCTTACAGACTTTAGTCGGAAAATCTGTACAGATTAAAGAAAATATAGTGGAACAGGACCCTTTTGAAAGAGGAATCCGCAAAGCTTTAAATCTGGGACACACCGTAGGGCATGCTTTTGAAAGTCTGGCATTAGAGACACAGCATCCTATATTACATGGTTACGCTGTGGCATGGGGGATAGTTTGTGAACTTTATTTCTCCCACATCAAAACAGGTTTTCCCAAAGACAAGCTACGTCAAACCATCTTGTTCATCAAAGAACATTATGGAGTTATGCCTTTTGATTGCAAACAATATGAACGCCTCTATGAATTCATGAAACATGATAAGAAGAACTCAGCAGGCATCATTAATTTCACCCTATTAACTGAAATAGGAGATATACAGATTAACCAATCGGCAAGTAAAGACGAAATTTTTGAAATGCTGGATTTTTATCGTGAATCCATGGGTTGCTGATCCCCCTTTAAACAGATGGAAAGATTGTACAATCTTTCCATCTGTCCGATACAATAAAAAACATCTTTTATTTATCCCCAATTATGCTCAGGCAAACTTTTAACAATCAAGAAATTAGAGTATTTATAATATATTAGTTAAAAAACCAAGCTTATCATTTAAAAAAGACAAATACAAAGTGCTTTTTTTCCGTAAAATTGTTCCTAAATACCATTGATCAACTTTTCAATGCTTCAGAAATCCTATTTTTGCACTATAATTGGTTGGTATAAATGTTATATAAGGAATTTGAAAAGAATAGAGAAGATATATTAGAGAATGAATTTTGCATGCAATCTGATGCATCAACATTGCCCATTACAGATTGCCCCTCTTACACCCCTATATGTACTATTGGAATCTGTATACAAGGAAATGCTAAAATAAGAATGGATTCTCAAGAATATACTATACATCCACATGATGTTTTTGTCTTTATGCCGGGATTGCTAGTCTCAGTCATAGAGACAAGTCCTAATTTCACAACAAACTATTTTACACTTTCAAACACATTTTTCTATGATGTAATAAAAACTATCAGAAGTTTTTCTCCTCAATTTTTCTCTTACATGAAATCTCGTTTCCTTTATCCCTTGCCGGAACAAGAGATGCAGTATTTCATGAATTATTATGCATTACTGAAGAGTCGGAGCAAACTTCCCAAAAGTTTTTCCAGAGAAGCAATTATAGCTCTGCTAAGAATTATATTCCTAGATTTATATAATGACTTTGAAAATTATATCAATCATAGAAATAATACAAGTACAACACGTAAAGAAGATTTAACACATAGATTCTACACGCTAATGATGGATAACTACAGAGAACATAAAGAGGTTATCTTTTATGCCGACAAACTTCATGTTTCTTCCAAATATTTGTCTGAAGTAGTTAAAGAAACCAGTGGAAAATCTCCTAAGGACTGGATTATAGATTATTCATTACTGGAGATAAAAGAATTATTGAAAAACAGTTCTCTTAATATTCAGGAAATAACAATCAGAACTAAGTTCCTGAACCAGTCTGCTTTAGGTCGTTTTTTTAAAAGACACACCAATATGTCTCCCTCTGAATATAGGGAATCGACTTATTAGTTTTATCAATACCTTGCATAAAAGATGTACTTTTAATGTAAAAAAGTACAGAGAATATTTGCAAATACAAAAAAGCCGTACCTTTGCATCCGCAATTCGGGCTGTAGCCCAGCCCGGTTAGAGTACGCGTCTGGGGAAATTGAATAAGATTACCGATAATAAAATTACAATAATATATAAATCAAGGAGTTAAATAAATACTTAACTCCTTATTTTTTACCTGCGGATACCTTACGAATAAGGTTTTCGGGAAACTTGGCTTATTTTATCCGACTATTGCCTTTTATTATGCGGATTTTGCATTATTGCATTGAAGAATTTTCCAAATACATTAAATAAGTGGTAAAGCAAATAATCACCTCCTCTCTGCTTATTGTTCAGTCACCACAAAAGGCTCTTCTTTTAAGGCTGAAATAGCATAGCAGCAGTACACCCTAAATTCGCAGACTCACGATATAATCTTATCGCCTCGTCTTTGTCTTTAGACACTCCCCATAAACCGTTTTCATGAGCCTTACCTAACAAATACATTGCATAGGGAATTTCCAATTGGCTCATAAACACCAACAGACTAACACCTCTATATTCATTTAGAGGTGTTCCTCCAATACCACCATATAAGAATAAATTTATAGCTTCCCACTATACAATTTCATCACTGGGGTTTGTCATTGACGGACACACAAAGAGTTCGGCAGCTTTTAAAGGGTCTGGCTTCAAATCCCATGCTCCTACTTTATACAGATATCCACTTATCATTTGTGACTCAGAATGCCCCAAATCTGTAGCCTGTTGAAAATAAAAGAGTACTCTTCGGGTATCTTGAGGAATTTTTGTGCCATTCATGTACTACTTTCCTAACTCAAATGCAGCATCCTTATCCGTATTAGCCTGTTTCATTAACGACAAAAGATATTCAGAATCTAATGCCTGTACTTCCTTGTTTTCCATAATCTCATTTTTTAATATTATAACTTACTTATGTATATCACTAACTATTTTACAATAACACGCTGATATACAATTAGGAGCATCACGTATAAGATAACTATTCCAACACAAATACAATTAATTTCTCATACCAAACTTTTTATAAGTTGCATGAATATAACGAAGAATTTATGACCGAGATTTAAATATTTGTGCTAATTTTTATTGGATTACTGATTTTCAATCTATTAAACAAGTATTTTCGAGTACAAAGGAACTCTTTTTTACACTCTTAGAGGAGCAAACAATAAGGGTGGAGCAGCTTGCCCCACCTTATCTTAAATACCTCGTTAAAAACTTTATTTCTATAATATCATACCAAGAACTGTTTTCAAAACACGGCAGCTATTTTCTTTATATTGTTTAGCTTTTCACGCAAGAAGTTATTCTTTCGTGCTACCTGTATATTATAATCCGTTTGCATTCTTACAAGCAAATCGGCATTGACCCCCAAAGCCGCCTCTAAAAACAAGGCAAATTCGGTAGTTATCGGACGTTTTGCATTTAATGTTTCATTTAAGGCAGAATAAGACAAGCCAAATCTCTTTGCAAAGTCTTTTTGCCTTATGCCTCTACATTCCAATTCTTCCTTTATCAATTCACCCGGATGATAGGGACGGAATGACTGCAAATTATTTGTTGCTATACCCATAGTTCCTCCTATTTATAATGATTTGTAATGTCTATCAAAGAACAGACTTCTATGATTGTTTGATTACCCGCATTGGTGATTTCCTTAAATTCCAATCTGTATTGGTCATTGATGCGTAAAGAAGAAAGTCCTTTTTTATCACCTTTCAACTTTTCATAGTTTAAAGACCTATACTGATATAAATCTTCCATTCGAGAGGCATTTAGTAGAGCTTTGACACACTTCAAATAACCATTGACTATTTGAGGTTGGAAACGATGCTTCTTATCATCAGTTTTTCCTTTTTCATAAAGTTCTGCCAAATATTCCTTTTCAAATTCTACGTTCATATAACCGTTCTTTGATGACACAAAGATAACACATATTTGCACAATTCGCAATATTAGCGAATTATTTTTATATCCTGCCGAGTACTTTTATTGTGTTAGATAAGTTTTTGGCCGTGCACGCCCAATAGACACCTCATTTAAAAGATAAGGCTTGGTAATCATCTGAAGAATAAACTTAGGAAGTGAAGTTTACACTCTCTGATGATTACCAAGTCTTATTTGAATAAGAAGAGGATTAACAGCGGTATTGAATATTCGTCGTTCCTCCGCGATGCCCATCCTGTCTGCCGACTGCTCCAACAGCCAAGCAAGATATTGTTCTATTTTGCCTGTCAGTTCCAAGGTCAGGTTAGGGAGAGCCAAATGTTTTTTGCCCCACTCCAACGCTTCCTAGATTTTCTTTTGTATTTGCCTACGTAGGACACGGTCGGCTGGCTGCGGATTTGTCCGAAGTTTAAAAAGGACGTGCTTTACATAATAAGACAGGTTTTGGTCGGCATTTGCTATACAAATGCACCACTTGGCAAAGTCCTTGGCGCTCTCAAAAATACGGTAATCCGCATCCCAACAATCATTAGGCAGTTTCACCATATCCTCATAATATCCAAACCACTCTGCAACCAGCGTCCAAAACACCTGTTTACTCCAAAGTTCCTCTGCTACTATATCCCTGCCAAACAACCTACTCAGTCCTTTGGTGCTAAATGTCACCTCATACCTCAATAAGTTCTTTGGCAAGTTCTCTCTTCCATATTTAGGCAGTTCACGCTTCTTCTTCGTTTCCTGTATTTTGTCATAAAACTTGCAACGCACTTCCCCGTTATCCATATATTTAGTACCACTCCAACCATTAGGTCTAAATGCTTTCATAGCATCCAACTTCTGCATATACATAATAGGAGGCTCTGTCATGCTAAAGTTATGTGCAAACTCCGCAGACTCCACCACTGCCTTATACATGGGCACACCCAAATTCTTACTTAACCTCATATAAGTCCCTCTACTTCCTTTAATGATAAGGTCTTTAGGTTATGTTTTCATAGACATGCCCTCGAATGACACATACGTGTCTATAACTATGACTCTACGTCCAAGCCAATACCCCTTACCACCTGTACCATTGGCAAAATAGTCAACTGTACGTTGCAGGACTGTTTGCCAGTTGTACCCTGTTGGCAGGTCATATAGCATTAATTTGATTTTGTCATACATGGCTGTGAGACTGGAATGTATATAGAAAGTTATACATAATAAAGCATATTAACTATTTACGGAGCCGTGCAGCCAACTAGCTTTCCATTCGTTTTATAAATTCGTCCTTGGTTTCCTGCTTTCGGGCAGTCATCCACGCTACGATTTCGTCACGCTTGAACACAAGTTTGCGTCCGTTTGTCCCGGAACGATGACAAGGTATTTCACGGGTACGGGTCCACTTGTAAATAGTATCCTTTGCATAATTCGTAAGTTCACAATAAAGTGTAATGTCAAACACTTCGGGATAATCCTCTATCCGTTTTGGTTCTCTTTTGGCATTCTGTGGTTCGGTTTCAGGTGTCGTTGGTACTGTTCCCAGCATGGAAACAATGACTGCCCGCAACGACCTTATTTGAGCCAGAGCGTAATATTCCCATTGCTGTTGCAAAAACTCCATGTCGTGAAACAGCCATGCGCTCTCTATCGCATCACGGTGGTGTTCATTGATAAAGCCGTATTGGGCTATGGAATTATACAGAAAATCTGCAACCAAACCTGTTTTACCCTCTTTTTGCAAATAGGTTTCCTCGTTATAGACATCTTCCAACTCTTGGCTGTCCATGTTCAGTTTGCCTTGTCGGACGGCTGATAACTTTTCATCATAAGTGGATATGAAGAAGCCGTTCCGCCATTGGTTTATAGCCTCATCCACCTCATTTAAAGCCTGTTTTAGCTTTGTCTTATTACCTTTCGTCAGTCTTTTTACATAGGTGCGCAACCATTCCTCATGCGCAAAACGAGCTTCCCCTTTGGGAGACTTGTCTATCAAGTCGCCCAAAGGCATATTTATTGTCATACTCATAATTAAAGGATTTTAGCTACTCTGTCTAATACACTTGTTGAAAAACTGTCAAGATATACATTTGTCGTTGTAAGATTACGATGCCCCAACGCTTGGCTGGTAAATTCACGGGGGACATCATTGCCTTGTAAGGTCATGGCCATCGTATGACGGCTGACATAGGTGGTCAGGTTCATACGGATATGAAGCAATTTGCCCAATTGCTTTAAACCGTCATTTATACGTTTGTAACGGCTGCGGATATGGTCATACAGTTGCTTCCCCTCATAATCCCTTGTTATTATTGGCAGCAAATAGTCGCCTGTCAAAGTAGTATTTGCCTTAAACCACTCCAACTGCTCTCTTATGGCAGGAGTTACAGGTATCGTTATAGGCTTTACATTTTTAGCGTTTTGTGTCTTTTGCCTTTTGTAAACGATGTGCTCCTCTGCCCCAAAAGTATTGATATTGTTTTTAGTCAGCATGGCTTCGTCTATAAAACTCATACCGAAACATAAATAGGAAAACAGGAATACCCTACGGGATAACTCCAACACAGGATTTTGTTGAGGCGAGTTTTTTATCAACTCCAAATCATGTGGTGAAAGGTAGCGCTTGGCTGTTTCCTCTGCCAGCTTACCGATTTCAAAGCCACCCTTACCGAAAGGATAGGTATTTAATGAGGCTTCACGTTCTTTTATCGCCTTGTTTATAACCGCCCTCAATGTTTTGAGGTAGTATTTACGGGTGTTTCCGCAACAGCCGTCTTTTTCCATTTCAAGGTTAAACCGATTGATATACTTCACGTCCAACTCCGAAAACAGCCGTTCCTCAATCTTGTCGTCATACTTTGCCAGCATGTGCAAGGTACGTTCATAGACTTTTGCGTTACCGATATGCCGTGTGGCTTTTAAGTTTTCCACCTGTCGCATAAAGTAGTCGTAAACCTTGCCCTGCTTTGACATACCAAGAAACTCCTCCTCGAACTGGTTAAGCGTCCAGTTTATCCGTTCCTCCATGAACTTTTGCAGGATTTCATCTTTCCGGACTTCATAACGGTTCAGCAACGCATTGTAATTTTCGTAGTTAGGATTGACACGCTTGTCTTTTTTAAATCGGGATGCCTGTTCATCCATTGACCTTTCGTTGCCGACAGTTGTAAGTCGATGTACTTTGTTTTGTCCTCTTTTGCTACCCTTAAACAGACGGGGCAGCTTCCGTCTTTTCTAATGTTGCTCTTAAAGAGCGTAATTTTAAATCTTGCCATAGCAAATTAATTTTAAATTAGCTACGAAATTATTTAGGGCATCCTCAACGGATGCATCGCAAAGATATGTAATTTCGATGATTAAAACTATATCATTGCAATAGCTCAACAAGGAAGGTTCCTTAAAACATTGCGAAATTGGGACAGACTTTAACCTACATTAACTTTATAATCTGTTTGCATCCTAATTGTGCATCCTGTTTTTCGATTAAGGTTTGATTAAGGTTCCGGGATGATTTGAAACTCTTTATTGCTATAAGTCGAGGCTTTCTGCATATATTTTGTACTATGTAGGATACTAAACAGCCTCCGAAACAGTCTTGGAGTTATTTTGAATATTGTCTAAATAATAGTTTTTAATATGACCATATTGCATTAATAACAAGCTATATACGATAATCATAGAAGATGCTCACTTGTATTTTTACAGCGATTTATTTGCAGATTAAAAATAAAGCACTACCTTTGCATCCGCAATTCGGGGTGTAGCTCAGCCCGGTTAGAGTACGCGTCTGGGGGGCGTGTGGTCGCTGGTTCGAATCCAGTCACCCCGACTGGTGATTATCAAGGAGTTAAGTTGATGACTTAACTCCTTTTCATTTGTAGCGATTACTTTTTGATTACACTTTTCGGATAACTTAGTCCAACCCAATACAAATTGTGATACCAATAGGATTTGTATTTAGTTGACCGTTAATGTTTCCTAACCCCTAATAATTTTTCTCATACGCAACCACACTCCCTGTTTGCGCATAGGTTCTTTTACTCTTCTATTAGAAACAAACCTAATATAACAAACAGGGTAGGACAACTATTGCCCTACCCCTATCTTATACGCTCCGTTAGAAGCCCTAATTATTGCATTCGATTATATCGTTTACAATACGTTCTCAACTCATTATAAGACTTTTCTAACCCTTTACTATAGAGTGCTGTTATCATACAACCTGTTCCCCATAGTTTCCCATACATTGGATGAGATTTGCTTCCCTTAATGTAATAAGTAAGGTCTGAAATCTCATACATGTCTTTATACATTCCTATTAAACTCAAATCTAATGATTTGTCGATTATAGAGTCCATTAAAGCCAACGGTTCACCTTTACCTATAAACAAGGGAGCTTGGATTGTGATTGAAAACTGGATGGAATCTTTTACATGATATGCCCAATAACTGAATGATATTGAATCTGCTGTCATAGCTTCACACCTTATTCCTTGTCCTAAAGGTATCGAATCATTCTTTTTGAAATAGGAATATTTGTTTTCGTAATGCTTTAAGACAGCCTCAAGATTGTCAGGGCTGACATTTGCTTCACCCCCTAAATTAACTAAAGTGGAGTATGCATTAATCAATCTTACTCCTATATCAATAAGTTCTCCACTTGTTGGTACAGGTTCTTGATGTACATTCTTACTGTTACAGCTTATTAACACAGCAGCAACAATCCATATTACAAGAAATTTTTTCATAATACTGCGATTTGCTTTCCACAGCCCCAACAGGAAAGGTTATATAAAAAGATAGCGTGAGGCTGTTAGAATTATCTGCCTTTAGAGGTTCTGGACAAACCCACCACACGAGATAAAACGACACCCCACGCCAAGCCATATATATCACTGATATATACAAGATTAGCATGAGCGTTTGTATCGTCTATCCCCGTGTGGTTCGAAATTGTCCAGATTTCTAAATACGGGATAAAGCTAAACGCTTCCTTTAATTAATATGTCACCAACAGGTCTTTAACCTGTTAGCGGGACAAATATAACTAAAATTCAGCGTTCTACAAACGTTTTTAGGGATGTCGTGGAACAAATTTACTCATTTATTGATAGTTCACAAGATTTTAGGGAGAGAACTCCGATGAGGCGTTTGCACATTGGGACGTCTAAACTTTTGCAGACACCTCTAAACAGCCTCATCATCATACATGTAAATCCAAGCATACCTAACATTCGATTTTATTCCACTCTTTTTAGGTGATGCACGATTATTTCCACTCCTATATCATAAGACCTCTATAGCATTGTACCCTGTCATCACAAGACTCATCACTATATAACGAAGATTTCTTAACCCTTACTCTTCTTTGATGGCAACTTGCATTGTTTCTATCGACTGTACACTAACAGTCTTATCACTTTTTATACTCCTCTTACAACCCTCTATTGAAATCTTACTGCCTAATTGGGCACAAGGTTCCGCATCTGTATTTAGAATCTCGTATTGCTCCTTACAGACACTCTATTTAGTGAAAGCCTTTGGGCTATTATTTAATTCTTATCATACGCATCGGGGGATTCCGTAAATTTCCATGTTAGATAGTCCTCAATCTTTTTCGTCAGTTCTATTATCAATTCCGACTGTCCCATATATTGTTCAAAGTGTTGGAGAGCCTTTTTCATACGGTCTTGTATCCTTTTATGGGATTGATAATCTGTATCTTTTGGATTTTCTCTGTTTTTGAATAACTGTTCTTTTATGAAATTAGGAAGTGCGATAACACTGTTAGCTATACAGATACACCAATCCTCCATATCTTTTGTGGATTTTATTTGCTCAAAACTTACATCAAAGAGCCTGTCAGATAATTTACCTATATCCTCATAAGCACCAAACCATTCCGCAATGAATTGCCAAAAGACTTGTTTGTTATACAAATCACAGGCTTTTAGCTGACGTCCAAACACTTGTCTTATTTTTGCCTTTTTAAACTTCATTTCATAACGCAACAAGTTCTTTCTTTCCCTCTCCGGCAGAGGCAGCTTTCTCGCTTATGGCGACGCTTGCCCCTCTGCCGGGATTCCTTCCCCTTATCATAAAAGCGAAGCATGGAACCACTTATAGGGAAATAAGTCGTACCTTTCCACTTGTTAGGGTGGGATGTCCCCAAAGACTGCATTTTGGATATATATAATTCGGGAGAATTTTCAACTTCAAAATTTTCTGCAATATCCACCTCAACAACATCAGCCTTGTCCATAGGAACATTAAGTTCTCGTCTTAATCGTTTGAGAGCCTCCTTCGTATGTTCTAATGTCAAACTCCTAATATTGTTTCCATAGTAATATTTAGAGAGACTCCCTTCTATCCTAATACGCTTATCTGTAACAGAAACACGTAAACCACCTGTATAGCCACAGCCACCCTCTACTTTTTTATACTCACAGGTCTGATAAATGTTTTGGAGAATTGCCTGCCATTTATATTTATCACCTATATCCTCTTTTTTCAATATCAATATAACCGTATCATACATAGCCTCACCTTTGTATATACAAATTCCTAATAATTACGGGTTATTATTTCCTGTTACGAGCTAACAGACGTTTATCCATGAACTCAATATACTCTTGAGTGGATTCCTGTTTTCGTTTTGTCATCCACTGATATATTTCCTCACGTCGAAACATTACTTTTCTACCATTGTCACCCGGACGGAAACACGGTATTTGATTTTCATGTATCAACTTATAGACGGTATTCTTTTTATAACCTGTTATTTCACAACACACATCAACCCCAAATACCTCAGGAGGTCTATCGGTTGTTTTTCGGGTCTATTGCTCTTCTGTTTTTCGGTTTTAGGTTCTATTGACACTGTACTCAGCATTTGCTTTACAATTCCCTCTAACGACTTTATTTGGGCCAAAGCTAAATCTTCCCATTGGGACTTTAAGAAGTCTATATCATTATTTAGACGCGCCATATCCATTGCATCACAATGATGTTCGTTTACAAAGCCTATCTTCTCAATTTCATCATAGAGGTAATCAACCGTCAAAGCTATTTTGCCCTCTTTACGTAAACACTCTTCCTCCACAAACAAATCATCCAAATCTTGTGAAGTCCATTGGGTAGTACCCGTCCGATAGGCATTCACTCTTTCATCATATACTGAAATGAAGTAGGAACACTTCCAATTATCTATGGCATCCTCTATCTCGTTTAAAGCCTGTTGAAGTAACTCATGGTTATTTCCCATCTTACTATCCACATAGGTACGAAAATCCTCATCATGGAATTCTGCTGCTTCCCCTCTAAGCAGCTTTTCTATTAAGCTGCTTAAAGGCATATCCGTTTCTATTCTCATTATTTATTTAAAGGAGTTTTGCAGCCTCATCCACTACACTCGTCTCGAAGCTGTCAAGATATACATTTGTTGTTTCAAGATTGCTATGTCCCATTACTTGACTGATTACTTCACGGGGAACTTTGTTACTCTGTAATGTCATAGCCATTGTATGCCTACTTACATAGGTGGTCAATTTCTGACGTTCAATCCCCAACGCTGCCCCTAATTTCTTTAGGTTCTTGTTGTAGCGTCCATAGCGAGAACGAATGTGATTATACAGTTGTTCTCCACTGTAATCCCTTGTTATGATAGGTGTTAAATAATCCCCAACAAGAGGCGTTTTTTGCTTAAACCATTCTATCAGTTCTTTTATTGTATCAGTCAGAGGTATTTTAATAGATTTTACTCCCCTTTGATTCTTTATCTTCTGCCTCTTGTAAACAATATGTTCACCTGTTTCAAGTTTTTCTATATGATGCGTTGTCAATGTAGCCATATCCACATAGCTGATACCAAAACAGTAATAGGAAAACAGAAACAGCCTCCGTGTATATTCCATAGTGAAATTTTCTTGTGGAGAGTTTTTAATCAAGTCCAAATCCTCTGCCAGCAAATACCTTTTACGCGTTTCTTCCTCCAACTTGCTAATTTCAAAACCACCATTTCCAAACGGTAGGTGCTAACAGAAGCCTCTTTCTCTTTTATAGCTTTATTTAATACAGCACGCAGGGTTTTCATATAATATTTTCGTGTATTACCGCAACAACCGTCTTTCTCCAAGGCTACATTAAACGCATTCACATATTTGATATCTATTTCGGGAAATAAACGCTCCTCTATTTTATCGTCATATTTCCCCATTACATGGAGTGTACGTTCATAGGCTTTAGCATTCCCGTGATGATTCGTAGCCTTCAAATTTTCAATTTGGGTAAGGAAGAGTCATAAACCTTCCCCTGTTTTGACATACCTAAAAACTGCTCCTTAAACAAGTTTAAAGTCCAATCAACCCGTTCCTCTGCAAACTTTCTTAAGATACTACTTATGCGTTCTTCGTAGTGGTTCAAAAGGTTGTTATCTTTTATATAATTAGGATTCAATCTTTTATCTCTTTTGAATCGTCCCGAACTTTTATCCCATTGATTTAATTGAGTAGTTACCCCTAAATCTATATATATCCTTTTACCGTCCTTAGTTACCCTTAAATATATAGAATAGCTCCCATCTTTCTTTTGATTACTCCTGTAAGCGATAATATTGAATCTTGCCATAACTAAATTATTTAATTGTTCTTTCCTACTGCTTTAAGTACCTTAGGATGATACAAATATACTCATTTAGTTGCAGAAATCATAGACTGAAAGCCAAGTAGTTCGACTACTTTTCCACCTGTCCATGCAAGGTGTTTTTTACCTCTCGATTACATTTTTATTACACTTTTCATCTCACTTAATCTCAATAGATACAACACATCACCCCATTCACAAGGTATTGTACCACTGATTTCTAACCCAATACCAATGAATACAAATATTCTTTCAACAGCTGGGGGGCGTGTGGTCGCTGGTTCGAATCCAGTCACCCCGACTGGAAGAAAGCATTGATAATCTGATGATTGTCAATGCTTTTTGCTTTTTAGACAATTCTCGTAACTATGGCAGTTTGGCGGGATGGTTGAAAACGGCTCAGTTTCTTTTTAAGATGCATCCTTCATGACCAATAAAGAAGGAAGCGCTTTAAAGACTTTTTCATTGGCAGCAATCCCCACACAAGTATCATAGCTTAAAATAAGCAATCCATGAATTATCGGCAATACCAAATCCTCTATTTCAACCAAAGGATACAGATGTACCCTATTTGCATACTGCTTATTTATCTTATATATTTGTCCTACATATTCTTCACTTCCACTGCTGAAATAATATAAATGAATAAAACTCCCTCCATCTTCTAATAAACGACGCACATAAGTGAAAAGAAAACTATCCATACTTCCATTTATCAATACAGCCACTTCATCTCCATTACGATAGTCACGATTTACAAAGATAGCAACAGGACAAGAAGCATGCTCTAACACATCATCCACTTTTTTACGAAACAAACCAAAAAAAGAAGTCATCGACTTTTCACCGTCAGTCATAAAGCAAGGCCCTGCGCCTAACAACAAAATATCCGGTGACTCCGCTTCTACAGTGGAAATCATATCAGATACCAAATTATCAGTTACTCTATAACGCTTCTCTATATGTATATTCAAGTGCTCTGCCTGTTTATCAACAGGAATAAAACTTTCTTCAAAAAATTGCTCAACACTAGTAGGATTCACATCGGTACCCGTTGTATAATGAGCTGCAATTACCTGATGATAAGAAAGTTGTTTTCCAAAGAGTAATTTGTATACCGATAATAGCTTACCACCTGTTTCGGGACGTCCAAAGAACAAAAGCAATTTTCGTTGCAAAACCGTTTTTTGTTCTCTTACTGCAAAGCCCCATTCGACTAAATTTAATAAAGGTGTCGTCATAAAAGTCGTAACCAAAGCCATTATGATAAGAATAACAAAGATAGATGGAGGAAGTACCCCCAACTCATAACCGATATTCAATGCCACCAATTCCATCAATCCACGGGTATTCATCAAAGTACCTATGGTGAAACTATCTTTCCAAGACTCACCCACCAAACGGGAGGCCACAGCACATCCACCAAATTTTCCGACAACCGCTACAGTAATCAATAACAGGCATACACACCATAATTCCGGCGTATTAATTAATCCTATCTGTGTGCGTAATCCTGTAAAAGCAAAAAATAACGGTAGAAAAAAAACCAATGCTATATCCTCAACCTTCTCCATCATTACCTTACGGAAACCAAAATTAGAAGGCATGACTACACCCGCCATAAAAGCACCAAACAAAGCATGAATCCCCAAAATTTCCGTAATAGCCGCCGATACAATCAAAACCAAAAAAATAAAACTGACAAAGGTCTTGTTTATAACTTCTTTATTGGAATAAAGTGTACCGATTTTCTTTAAAAACGGACGAACAACAACAAACATCACAGCTATATAGACAAATGTAAGAAGAACTGTATACAAAGCACCTCCCAACGTTCCTGCTTTTGTAATAGCAATGACAACCGCCAACAAACACCAAGCTGTCACATCATCATTGGCTGCAGATGCTATCGTAAGAATTCCTACAGGTTTCCGTGTCATATTCCGTTCTTGAATAATACGGGCCAAAACCGGAAAAGCGGTAATACTCATAGATATACCAATAAATAAAGCAAATGGAAGAAATGCTGTTTGCTGGGAAGCATATTCCTCATATACCCAGTAAGAAGCCAACATTCCCAAGAAGAAAGGTACCAAAATTCCTGCATGACTAATAACTAATGTTTCATTTATCTTATTTTTCAATACTCCGAAATCAACCTCCATTCCAATAACAAACATAAATAGTACCAACCCTAACTGACTGATAAGTTCCAGATTAGTCAAAGAATCCGGTTGAAACAAAAAGCCGAAAAACTCAGGATAAAGAGATCCCAGCAGGGAAGGCCCCAAGACAATTCCTGCCACTATCTCACCTATCACTCCCGGTTGCCCTATATAGCGGAATGCAGACGCAAAAATACGAACCGCAATCAATACAACTATAATTTGAATGAGTAAAATGGAAAAAGGATGCTCCAGATTATCAAGTAATATAGTTTTAAACATAGTAAAAGCATCATCACCTGCTGTCGCTGGCTTTATAGATGACAAATGCAAAAAACGCTCACCACCTGCTATAGCGGTATAAATCAACCCTCCGAATATCAATAGCATCATCAAGTAAATAAAGTAGTTTTTACGTGCCTTTCTCATACTCGTTATACAGAAATAATATTAATGAAAATATAACAAATAAAGCTGTTAAAGAGTTCATCAACCAAAAACCTTTTTCATACCTTTGCTCTACAAATTTCATGAAGATGTCCGAACGCAAAATAATACATATCGATATGGATGCATTCTACGCATCGGTAGAACAACGTGACAACCCCGAATTATGTGGAAAACCGCTTGCTGTGGGACACGCTGAAGAACGAGGTGTGGTAGCTGCTGCCAGTTACGAAGCCCGCCGTTACGGAGTACGTTCCGCCATGTCATCACAAAAAGCCAAAAGACTTTGCCCAGAACTGATTTTTGTTCCGGGGCGAATGAATGTATATAAAACTGTATCCCAGCAGATACATGATATTTTTCATACCTATACAGATATCATAGAGCCTCTGTCACTAGACGAAGCTTTTCTGGATGTAACTGAAAATAAAGCAGGCTTTTCACTTGCTATAGATATAGCCAAAGATATTAAAAAGCGTATTCGCAAAGAATTGGGATTGATAGCTTCAGCCGGGGTCTCTTATAACAAGTTTCTAGCCAAAATAGCATCGGATTACCGCAAACCCGACGGATTATGTACAATACATCCCAACCAAGCATTGGATTTCATCGCCCACCTTCCCATCGAATCTTTTTGGGGAGTAGGTCCGGTAACAGCCCAAAAAATGCACACATTAGGGATTCATAATGGTACCCAATTACAAGCCTGCACTTTAGAAATGCTTACCCGGCAGTTTGGTAAAGCAGGTAATCTGTATTACGATTTCGCACGAGGCATTGACCTCCGTCCTGTAGAACCCATAAGAATCCGTAAGTCCGTAGGATGCGAACATACATTGGAAAAAGACATTTCTCTTCATTCTTCCGCCATCATTGAACTATATCATGTAGTTACCGAATTGCTAGAAAGACTGAAACGCACTAATTTCAGCGGTAACACACTTACTTTAAAAATAAAGTTCCATGACTTTAGCCAAATAACCCGCAGCATCACTCAAAACAGTGAACTGACAAGTATGGATAAAATTCTTCCGTTAGCAAAAAAATTACTGAAAGAAATTGATTATGAAAGCCACCCCATCCGCCTTATCGGACTATCCATATCTAATCCAAAAGAAGAAAAAGAAGAAATAAAAAAACAATGGGAACAACTTTCATTGGAATTTAAAGAGTGGGATTAAGGTACTGGATAAATGAATCAATATAAGATTCCATTGTTTCAAACCCCTTCACTCCATTCTTTAATTCTAATCCATAATATATTCCCGCCAGCAAACCTGTCAATGCTCCTACCGCATCACTTGACTTACCTGAGTTTATAGCCGAAAATACGCACTCCTTATAACTATTTCCTGCCATAAACCAATTGACCACTGATTCCACCGTATCTACAACAAAGCTTCCATTACAAAGATTTTGCCTGTTAACCTCCACATCACATCTCTGCTCAGCCTGCTGTAATGCCTGTTCTTTATCTTCATATTCCAACAGGCAACGAATGAACTCAATAAAAAACCAAGTATACTTAAAGCTATAACGACTATTATGAGTGATCTTAATAAAAGAAAAAATCTCCTCTTTAGATAAAGGAGAAAAAGCCAAAACACAACACCCCATCAAACTGCGGTTGCCACTATTAGAATCCGAAGACACTCCCCTGAAATTTTTCATGATTGCTTTTTGGGTCACCTGATCAATATCAAACTCAATGTTTTCTCCTGTATACTTTCTATTGAAATACCAGTTTCTTAAATTCTGCTGATAAAGTTCCAAATTGCAACGACTGTCCAAAGCACATAATAACATCGAGGTATTCCCTGAACATTTATCTCCCCGAAGATAAGATTTTGTCCATATAGGTTTAAATGTCCCTTTTCCTTTTCCCCTGTAAGGCATTCCCAACCAATCTCCTAATATAAATCCCGTTAGTCCTGTTTTAATTCTTTTCATGGCATGTGTTAATTACAAAGCACAAAAATAATAAAAAGAGAAACAAATCCTTGCCTTCCATTGTTAAATTCATAATTAATGGGTATTGATAAGTATGTATGCTACAACTAATTTTGTTGCCAACAGAAAATGTATTACCGGGTAATAAAGAAAGGAGAACAAATGAAAAGAATCGTATTACTCCGCCATGGAGAAAGTACTTGGAACAAAGACAACCGTTTTACAGGATGGACAGATGTAGATTTAACCGAAAAAGGTATCGCTGATGCCAACCAAGCAGGTACACTCTTAAAAGAAAAAGGATTTCATTTTGATAAAGCTTACACTTCTTTTTTAAAGCGTGCAGTCAAAACATTAAACTGTGTGCTAGATAAAATGGATCAAGATTGGATACCTGTAGAGAAAAGTTGGCGTCTAAACGAGAAACATTATGGCGTATTGCAAGGATTAAACAAAAGCGAAACAGCTTCTAAATATGGAGAAGAACAAGTATTGATATGGCGTCGTAGCTTTAACGTAGCCCCCAAAGCCCTATCGGAAGACGATCCGCGCAATCCGAAAACAGATACCCGTTATAAAGAAGTTCCTGACAAAGATCTTCCACGTACTGAATCTCTGAAAGAAACAGTAGAACGTATATTACCTTATTGGAAATGCATCATTTTCCCCAATCTAGCTACAGCAAACGAACTGCTGGTAGTGGCTCATGGAAACAGCCTCAGAGGAATTATTAAATATTTGAAACACATACCGGATGAGGAAATTGTAGGCCTTAATCTACCTACCGCTATTCCGTATGTGTTCGAGTTTGATGATGACCTGAATTTGAAGAAAGACTACTTTTTGGGAGATCCGGAAGAAATAAAAAAACTAATGGAAGCAGTAGCCGATCAAGGAAAGACCACCCCCGACGGCAGGAAATAATTTTCCTGCGCTGTCCGAAACCTCCATCACAGAATGGAGAATACATCAAAATAGTGTTTTCAATAATGCATTCAAGCGCAATCATACGCCTTTATACTAGAAAGAAAACATTATGGATAAAGAATTATTAATCAATAAAAGAAAAAAATAGTATGAGTAAAATAACAAATTTATTGGGTGACCAAGCAGCATTTTATTTAGAGCACACCTGTAGAACTATAGATAAATCATTAATCCATATCCCTTCTCCAAACACCATTGATGATACTTGGATATCATCAGACCGCAATATTCGTACCCTAAGCAGTCTTCAAGCCCTGTTAGGACACGGGCGACTTGCAAATACAGGGTATGTATCTATTCTTCCTGTAGATCAAGGCATAGAACATACAGCAGGAGCCTCATTTGCTCCCAATCCACTTTACTTTGATCCGGAAAATATTGTAAAACTCGCTATTGAGGGGGGCTGTAATGGCGTAGCTCTACTTTCGGAGTATTAGGTTCCGTTGCTCGCAAATACGCCCACAAGATTCCTTTTATTGTCAAACTAAATCACAATGAATTATTGACTTATCCCAATTCTTACGACCAAGTGATGTTTGGCACTGTAAAAGAAGCCTGGAATATGGGGCTGTAGCAGTAGGCGCCACTATCTATTTCGGTTCTGAACAGAGCCGCAGACAACTGGTTGAAATAGCGGAAGCTTTTGAATATGCCCACGAACTAGGCATGGCTACTATTTTATGGTGTTACTTACGTAATAATGCTTTTAAAAAAGACGGCGTAGATTATCATGCAGCAGCCGATTTGACCGGACAAGCCAATCATTTGGGAGTTACTATCAAAGCGGATATTGTAAAACAAAAATTACCGGTCAATAACGGTGGTTTTACAGCCATTAAATTTGGAAAGACAAATGATAAAGTTTATACCGATCTGACTTCAGAACATCCTATCGACCTCTGCCGCTATCAAGTAGCCAATGGATACATGGGACGTGTAGGATTAATCAACTCTGGAGGTGAATCTCATGGCAGTTCTGATCTAAAAGACGCGATAATAACAGCAATCGTTAATAAACGTGCCGGAGGCATGGGTCTCATAAGTGGACGTAAAGCCTTTCAAAAACCGATGAAAGACGGAATTGAATTGTTAAATACCATTCAAGATGTTTATTTGGATTCAAGCATCACTATAGCTTAACTTTCACTATATGTCCAAGCCGGGAACAAAACAGCCACCTTTCCATGTTCTCGGCTTTTTTATACTCTCGGCTTCCTTTTTTAAGTAGCAACCTTCAAGTATTAAGATAATATTCCTACCTTTGCAATCCGATACACATTATTATATTATATAAGGTATGATGCAAATAAAAGTAACGGCACCCGCTCAAATATATACAACGATCCAGCTCCCCTCTTCCAAGAGTATCAGCAACCGTGCATTGATTATCAACGCACTGGGAAATAGAACATTCCAACTTGAGAACCTATCTGACTGCGATGATACCCAAGTAATGATTCACGCCTTAAATGACGGCAAAAATACCATAGACATTATGGCAGCCGGAACAGCCATGCGCTTTCTTACCGCTTATTTGTCCGTCACTCCGGGAACACGGATCATCACTGGTACACAACGTATGCAACAACGTCCCATCCAGGTGTTGGTCAATGCTTTACGTGAGTTAGGAGCAGAAATAGAATACATAATCAATGACGGATATCCTCCTCTGCGTATCACCGGACACAAACTGCAGAAAGATACCATCAGCCTGCCGGGCAATATCAGTTCTCAATATATCTCAGCCTTATTGATGATTGCTCCTATACTAAGTAACGGGCTGGCCCTTACACTGACAGGAGAAATTATATCCCGCCCTTATATCAATCTTACCCTACAGTTGATGAATGACTTTGGAGCCAAAGCCAAATGGCTCAATGAATATCAACTAAAAGTTGAGCCACAACCCTACCAATCCATACCTTTCTACGTGGAAAGTGATTGGAGCGCAGCTTCATATTGGTATCAGATAGCCGCTCTTTCCAACAAAGCGGAAATCATTTTACCGGGATTATTCGAAACAAGCTATCAAGGGGACAGTAAAGTGGCTGAAATTTTCCAGTTACTAGGAATCAAAAGTATTTATGGAAATAAAATGGTAACATTGAAAAAGACCGATAAAATAGCCGAACGTCTGGATTATGATTTCATCAACCAACCAGATTTGGCACAAACATTTGTTGTCACTTGTGCGTTAATGAATATTCCCTTCCGCTTCTCAGGCTTACAAAGTTTGAAGATTAAAGAAACAGACCGTATAACAGCCTTGATAAAAGAAATGGGAAAGCTAGGATATATACTTCATGAAATAGACGATCGTATTCTGTCTTGGGAAGGTGAACGATGTGAAATGACCGCTGATGCCGCCATTGACACTTATGAGGACCACCGTATGGCTATGGCGTTCGCTCCGGTTTGTGTAGTGATGCCCGAAATCCGGATTAACAACCCACAGGTCGTTTCAAAATCCTATCCTTACTATTGGGAAGATTTAAAGAAAGCTGGTTTTATAATAGAGGAGATATAAAGTTATGCTCATACTTATTATTGGTCTGATTATTTTGGCAGGTATCGCCATGGCAGTGGGAGTTTTACACAACCGCCAGATACAAAAAAAGATAGAAAGCGGAGAATTGAAGACCGCTCCCGAAATAGTGGAAGCAGACGCTGAATGTTGTGGACAACATGAAATTTGTGAAAAAGAAAGCCTGCTTGCCGCTGTCAGCAAAAAAATAGAATATTATGATGATGAAGAACTGGACCGCTTTCGCGGCCGTCCCTCAAATGGTTATAATGAAGAAGAAGTGGAAGAATTTCGAGAAATCATGTACACTTGTAAAGAAGATGAGGTAGCCGGATGGAGCCGTAGCCTGCAATTACGTGGAGTAGAACTGCCAGACGAGTTGAAAGACGAACTTTTCCTGATTGTAGGTGAACGAAGATTCAAATAATCCGCCCTACATCAAGCAAAGCCTCCATTTGAATAAAAACCACTGAAAAAAGAATACAGTATGGATATATTAGAACTTTTGCATTATACTTTCTTCCAACATGCCTTGCTAGGAAGCTTGTTTGCCAGCATTGCCTGTGGCATTATCGGCACATACATTGTGACGCGCCGTTTGGTATTTATCAGTGGAGGAATTACCCATGCCTCTTTTGGAGGTATCGGTCTAGGATTATACGCAGACATCTCTCCTCTATTATCTGCTGCAATCTTCTCCGTACTCTCTTCCTTTGGGGTAGAATGGTTAAGCAAACGGAAAGATATGCGCGAAGACTCTGCTATCGCTGTGTTTTGGACTTTTGGTATGGCAGTAGGTATTATATTTAGCTTTTTAGCTCCAGGATTCACTCCCGATTTATCCGCCTTTCTGTTCGGTAACATTCTGACCATTACGCCCACAGATATTTTGTTACTTGCCATTCTTTCCATACTGTTGATACTATTTTTCACTTTATTTCTAAATCCTATCATTTGCATCGCTTTCGACCGGGAATTCGCATGTTCTCAACGTATACCGGTAGCTTTATTTGAATATATTCTAATGATGTTCATTGCACTGACCATCGTATCATGTCTCCGCATGGTAGGTATAGTACTTGCCATTTCTCTGCTGACCTTACCACAAATGACCGCTAATTTGTTTACCCATAGTTTCAAGAAAATTATTTGGTGGTCTGTCATCATTGGTTATGCAGGTTGTTTAGGTGGACTGTTCATTTCTTATAAATTACAAGTTCCTTCGGGTGCAGCGATAATCTTTTTTTCAATCCTTATCTATACTTTTTGTAAAATGGGGAAAAGCATGTATATTTACAAACAAAAGAAACTCAATCAAACCAATGAATATGGAAATTAAAATCAATTCTTTAAACTCTATCCACGAAGCTGCCAAACAATTCATCGCAGCCATGGGTGACAATACCGTTTTTGCTTTCTACGGAAAGATGGGGGCCGGTAAAACAACATTTATCAAAGCTGTATGCGAAGAGCTGGGGGTAACAGATGTCATTAACTCACCAACTTTTGCCATTGTCAATGAATACCGTTCGGATGAAACAGGCGAACTTATTTACCATTTTGATTTCTATCGTATCAAGAAACTGGACGAAGTATACGACATGGGATATGAGGATTATTTCTATAGCGGTGCCCTCTGCTTCATCGAATGGCCGGAACTGGTAGAAGAACTCTTGCCTGGCAATGCTGTAAAAGTCGAGATTGAAGAATCTGAAGATGGAAGCCGCATCATGCGCTTTGAAGCTGAATAAAAGAAAATATCCACTGTAGGGACGAACATAATCTGCCCCTACAGCCAAATTCATTAAATTATGGGAATGCATTATCTGATCCAAGCCATATTCGTATTGGTAGGACTACTGTCCGTTCTGGCAGCCTTATTTAATTGGGAGTGGTTCTTTACCGCACACAACACACAGTTCATTGTCAGTAATGCAGGGCGCCAGCGTGCACGACTTTTCTATGCTATATTAGGACTATTAATGATAGCTACAGGAATCTATTTCTTTTTGAATGTACAAGGCATCGTATAAACACATAGTAAACAAAATCTGTGAATATTAAATTTCCCTATCCACCAGACATAAAACACTTTTTTCAGGAAAGAGCGGGATTTTCACCCGCCCTGTTATAACCAAATTCCAAATCAATCTATAATTTCAGCCAACAGCCCTCTAGTTTCATCAAGATCAAATTCTGTAGGATCAAAATTATACCCCAACCATTCTTTATATTCACGCGCAGCTTTGGAGCGAGGTTTTTCTAAAGCTTTCAGCATTTCCCTATACCCCCATATGCCATTACAATCTTCCGGCGGACAAGCATTTTCACCATCCAACAAGGCAATAACCGGAATTTCCTCTTTCTTATAAGACTGACAGGATTCTAATATAATTTCATGTATCCAACTATCCCCGAAATCATATTCATACTTAATCTTTGATCCCTTGCGACTTAATAATTCACCTAAAGAAAGCATACCGGAATCAAACTGTTTGAGTGCACCTTCAAAAAAACAATCACCTGTCCGATCTTTGGGAGGAAGATAATAAGTGTCCCCCTTAATAAAACGATGCAAATGATAACCATCCCATCCCATTGCCACTTCTACCACCTCAGAAAATCTTTCCAAGCAAATATTCGAAGGGACCTCCAATATGCGCCAAACTAACGGTTCAGAATCTTTCAACTCTATTTTTATTCTAAGTTTTTTAGCAGGCTGATCTTCTATGTAAAGCGGATCATCGTAAATTTCCTCATCCTCGTCCTCATCAGTAGCAGCCTCAAAAACTTCAGCTAAATAATCTTCTACCCGCTCCATTTCCAACCCATGCATTTCCGCATAAGGCATTTTTTTCTTTAGTTCATTAATACTTGGAATGCCATAAGGTTAATATGATAAGTCCGATAAATCTTTTGCAAAATAGGTAAAGTTTCTACCCCTCGAATATCCATCATGCAAGCTGTAACATGATCAAGCAGCAAAGTGGAACAAATATCATTCTTCTGATCTTTCAGTATATCAAAATAATAACCCAACAAATTACCAAACCAATCCATCACTTCCTCTCTTCTGGCAGGATGAGTTATCACAATATGAGCAACCGCTTCAATCACTCTATATTTAGACATAGGAAGCAATCCAGGCTCTTTCATAAAGTCCATCAAAACATCTAATTGATTCTGTCCCAATTGATAGGTTATAGCAGACAACATTGTTTCATACAAATAACCGAAATAAAAATCATAGAAATCCAAGTCTTGCCGCAATACTTCCAAAACAATATCCAAACAACGTTCCATACGAAAATGCTCCATCATTCCTAATGCATACCACATTCTATATGAATAACATTTTTCGGGCATTTTCCGATATACGACAAAGATGTTAAAAATAAAATTACGGAGATCTCGTTCCAATGTTTCTTGTGGAATAACAGCACAAGAAGAGTAGATTTCAGCCGGTGACAGACTACTCATATCATCCATCGTCCACAAAGGCATCAAATAAGATGCGACTGGCTGTGCAATCAATCTATAATCGGGACACTGATGATGATAATAAATATGAGACAGTTCTTCATCTACCTGATTGGCTCCATCATTAAACAATTCAAATGCAATTTCTTGTTCTTCCGGAGTCAATAAAGACATGATATCCTCCAAAAAACCAGGTAGGAATTGGGAATTTTTCTTTTTAGCCATTAAGCAATGTTTTTATAGTTAAAATGAGCATGAGCGTTTTTACAAAGGTATTCTATTATTTTCTTTTACAAAAGAAATAAGAGAGCTAATAGTAGATATTACCTTGTTTTCAAATATAAAAAATGCGTATCCCTAGCTGGAGATACGCATCTTTTATTTTATTATGAGACTATCTTCTTAATCTACCTGTCCCAATGAATTCCCATATTCCATTTCCCCCTGGACTACAAAGAATACATCATTGGGGTCATAAGGCCCCATTCCGTCTTTCTTGGCTTCCTTGACTATGTAATTCACAATTTCATCTTGATCAATATTAATGTATCCCTCTTCATCAGGTTGTACATCAAGGCATCCGCTGGAGGTATAGTAATCCACAATCACATCAAGGATATAATACAAATCATCCTCCGTGAATTTATCTTTCAAATCCTGAGGCAGATAATTTTTGATAAACTCTATCGTTTTTTGATCATCCTCATCTTCCAATAAGAAATCGTCTTCCATTCCCATAGTCGTATATATTAAAGGGTGAATATTCTTTTTATTACAGTAAAGCTTTAATTTTTTCTTCCAGCTGGGCCTTGGTCACTGCACCTACAGTCTTATCTTTCACTTCACCATCCTTGATAAAAAGAACGGTAGGAATGTTACGTACACCAAATTTACCGGTCAGTTCGTCGTTATCATCCACGTCGCACTTTCCAATTATTACCTGATCCTTATATTCTTCTGCCAAAGCTTCAACATCCGGAGCTATTTTTTTACAAGGACCACACCATGTTGCCCAAAAGTCCACTACTACAGGCTTGCCCGATGCCAGCAATTCTTCAAAATTGCTATCTTTAATTTCTAGTGCCATAATTATTATACTTAGTTATTTAAAATGTTAGCGCAAATATACTAATTAATTTTGTAAGAGAGCTGTGGTTGGCTCTTTAAATAAGTCATGATCTCTTTTTGAACCGAAATCTTCATAGTACGTGACATCAGATTGACATACATTTGTCCATCCTCATCCATTACATGAAAATAAAGCTCTGCATTACCGGGATTTGCCTTGATTAAGGCTGAAAACTCCGTTATCAGCTCTTCATCCAATGCAGACAAAGGAGCTGAAACTGTAAGTTTCTCAATAATCTTTTCCTTTACTTCTGGTAATAATTCAATAGTACTTATCTTCACCTCCCATTCTTCCTGCCGCCATTGTTTTGGCTGACATTTCCCTCGCATAAATAAAAACATACCAGTCATAAAAAAAGTTCTTCTTCTCTACCCATTCATTACCGAAGAAAGCAAATTCCGCTGAGCCCGAATAATCTTCCACTTTAGCAATACCGTATGGTTTTCCCGTCTTGGTATATCCCTCACGCACTGCACTCACAATCCCCCCCATGGTTAAGTCTCTGTTCTGCAAAGGGGTTAAATCGGCAAGTTCCGCCATGTGGACATTACATACATTCTCTAATATAACAGCATACTCATCCAACGGATGGGCAGAAAGATAGATACCTACCAAATCACGTTCTTTATTCAAACGTTCCAAATCCCCCCATGCAGGAGACGGAATGATTTCGGGAGTAGCAATATCCACTTGATTCTCACCTCCAAACAAAGAATTTGCAGCTGCGGCTTTATCCATCTGATACTTATTTCCATAACGTACCAAACTTCGGTAAAGGTTTCATCCTTAGCGTTCTTTACAAAGAAGTCTTCACGCTTTATTCCCGTGAAACTATCAAAAGCACCTGCCAAAGCCAAGTTTTCTATATTCTTACGATTACAAGCCGAAAGATTTACACGCTGTACAAAATCGAAAATATCTTTATATTCTCCATTTCTCTCACGTTCTTCAAGGATAGACTGCACAGCACTTTCCCCCACTCCCTTAATGGCTCCCAGCCCAAAACGGATATCCCCTTTACGGTTCACAGAAAACTTCAGATAACTTTCATTCACATCGGGTCCCTTGGTCATGATGCCAGTCGCCTTACTCTCATCCATCAATTTAGTAATTTCCGTGATATTCGAAATATTCCGGCTCATCGTAGCTGCCATATATTCCGCGGGATAGTTTGCTTTCAGAAAAGCAGTCTGATAAGCCACCCATGAATAACAAGTAGCATGAGATTTATTGAATGCATAAGAAGCAAACTTTTCCCAGTCCGTCCAAATCTTCTCAAGTACTTTGGGATCATGACCGTTCTTTCGTCCGCCTTCAATAAACTTAGGCTTCATATGGTCTAGTTTATCTCTTAGTTTTTTACCCATTGCTTTACGCAAGGCATCGGATTCGCCACGAGTGAAATCCGCCAACAAACGTGATAAAAGCATGACCTGCTCCTGATATACCGTAATACCATATGTATCTTTCAAATATTTCTCCATAATAGGAATATCATACTCAATAGCTTACGGCCATGCTTACGGTCGATAAAGTCCGGAATATAATCCATAGGCCCCGGACGATAAAGAGCATTCATCGCAATCAAATCCTCAAAAGTACTAGGTTCCAATTCCCGCAAATATTTCTGCATACCGGCAGATTCGAACTGGAATGTACCAATCGTCCGTCCTTCACTATAAAGAGCATAAGTAGGAGGATCCGAAATGTCAACCTCGTCAATGTCCAAGATAATCCCCTTACTATGCTTAATATTTTCAATCGCCTCTTTGATAATAGAAAGAGTCTTCAGACCCAAAAAGTCCATCTTGATCAATCCAGTATCTTCAATAACTGAACCTTCATACTGAGTCACCAGCATTTTTTCACCGGTTTCCTTATCATCTGCCGTACTTACAGGCACCCAGTCCGTTATATCATCTCGACATATAATAGTACCGCACGCATGCACACCTGTATTACGGACATTCCCCTCCAACATCTTTGCATACTTTATCGTATCACGCAAAATAGGATCAGGTGAGACTTCCGCTGCCTGTAGTTCAGGAACATAAGCTATGGCATTAGTCAAATTCATTTTTTTATCAGGAATCTTATCCGGAACCAGCTTACACAAACGGTCAGACTCCGATAAAGGTAATTTCTGTACACGGGCTACATCCTTGATCGCTAGCTTGGTTGCCATCGTACCATATGTAATGATATGCGCCACCTTTTCCTGACCATATTTTTCAGTTACCCAATTCAGTACTCGTCCACGACCATCATCATCAAAATCCACATCAATATCAGGCAAAGAAATACGGTCGGGATTCAGGAAACGTTCGAACAGCAAATCGTATGCAATAGGGTCTATTTTAGTGATACCCAAACAATATGCTACGGCAGAACCTGCCGCCGATCCACGTCCCGGCCCTACAGACACGTCCAATTCTTCACGCGCGGCACGAATAAAATCCTGCACAATCAAGAAGTAACCCGGAAAACCCATCGTCTTCATAATATGAAGTTCGAATTTGATCCGTTCCTGCACTTCCTCATTCAAGACTTCTCCATAACGCTTGTGCGCACCTTCCAACGCTAATTTCTTCAGATAATCAGCTTCCAGTTTAATACGATAGAGTTTGTCATAACCACCCAGTTTCTCTATTTTGGCTTTGGCGGCCTCCTCACTCATTACCACGTTACCGTTTTCATCTTGAGTGAACTCATCAAACAAGTCCTTTTCTGTATATTTCTTCCGATACCCCTCTTCTGTCCCAAAATCTTCAGGAATAGCAAAAGTAGGCATAATCGGTGCATGATCTATACTATAAAATTCCACCTGATCACAAATATCCACCGTATTTGAAAGAGCCTCGGGGACATCAGCGAAAACTTCATTCATCTCGGCACGTGTCTTCATCCACTCTTGCTTTGAATAGAGCATACGGTTAGGATCATCCAAATCCTTACCCGTACTCAGACAGATCAGCCTGTCGTGTGCTTCAGCATTCTCTTCATCTACAAAGTGAACGTCATTAGTACAAACCAGCTTGACATTGAATTTTCTAGAATACTCTATCAACTTTTCGTTAGCAATTTGCTGCAATTTATAAGCTTCATGATTCGCACGAGGAACCGTCGCTTTATGACGTTGCAATTCCAAATAGAAATCATCTCCGAATACACGTTTATACCATTGGATAGCCTCCTCTGCCTCTTCATATTTTCCAGCTATTATATTTCTAGGCACTTCTCCGGCAATACACGCTGTACAAACAATCAGCCCTTCATGGTATTTTTCCAATTCCACACGATCAGTACGCGGACGCATATAAAACCCTTCCGTCCATGCCTTTGACACTAATTTTATGAGGTTGTGGTATCCTTTTTCATTTTTAGCAAGCACTACCAAGTGATAACCACTTTGATCGGGTTTTCCTTCTTTGTTAAATAAACGACGGCGTGCCACATACATCTCACAACCGAAAATCGGTTTAAACAATTTCCTCTTTGCCGCCTCCAACTTCTCCTTGCACGCCACAAGTTCCGCCTCGGGATTATCACATTCCACCGTACCTTTTTCCAGTCCGGCTATTCTTTTCTTCAAATCCTTTATCTCACCGTTAGTACTGCTATTCTTCTTATTCACATAATTGAAGAATTCCTTGATACCGAACATATCACCATGGTCTGTTACGGCTATACCTTTCATTCCATCAGCCATAGCCTTGTCTACCAAACGTGGAATAGACGCCTGGCCATCAAGGATGGAATACTGGGTATGGACATGTAAATGGACAAAATCCTGCATAATCGTTACTCTCCTAAAAAATTGTCTAAAGATACTCCGCTTTCATAAAACCTGCAAAAAGATAAAGAAGAAGTTATCAACATTCGCTTTTTTTATCTTAAATGAAGTCGAAATAGGCATTTCTAACAACTTTTATTTGCAGGGTTTTCAAAATAAGTTTATTTTTGCACGATAATTGGTTTTATACAATCATGAACCGACTGAAGAAATTAAAGAAAATAAGACTACATAGAGAAGGAACAAGCATTTTAATTGTCAGTGCCATCCTATTAATTGGTATCAATGCCCTGTTGTTTTGGGGAATTGAGTGCAAAATTCCATTCTATATATTTGCCGCCGCAAGTATCGTTGTTTACCTGTTAATGGTTAACTTTTTCCGTTGTCCCATTCGATTATTCGAGCACGACACCGAAAAAATCGTAGTAGCCCCGGCAGACGGAAGGATAGTAGTTATAGAAGAAGTAGACGAACATGAATATTTTCATGACCGCCGGTTAATGATTTCTATTTTTATGAGCATTGTCAATGTACATGCCAATTGGTATCCCGTAGACGGAGTAGTGAAACATGTAGACCATCATAACGGTAAATTTATGAAAGCATGGCTGCCTAAGGCCAGTACGGAAAATGAACGTTCTATGGTCGTTATTGAAACTCCCGAAGGACATACCGTCATGGCGCGCCAAATAGCAGGAGCAATAGCCCGTCGAATCGTGACCTATGCCGAAGTAGGAGAAGATTGCTACATTGATGAACACATGGGTTTTATTAAATTCGGTTCGCGTGTAGATGTTTATCTTCCCTTAGGAACCGAAGTCTGTGTCAAGATGGGACAAGCGACTGTAGGTAACGAAACCGTCATTGCTAAACTAAAATAAAAAAATCACCAATGGCAAACTGTATCACACGCCACATTCCTAACGCAGTAACTTGCTGTAATCTATTCTCCGGTTGTATTGCCAGTGTCATGGCATTTAATGAAGACTATACCTTGGCCATCTCTTTTATTATACTAGGTGCTGTATTTGATTTCTTTGATGGCATGTTGGCACGTTTGTTCAAAGTATCAGGTCCTTTAGGAAAAGAATTAGACTCGTTGGCCGATGACATCACTTTTGGATTCGCTCCTTCCGCCATTGTCTTTTCCTTATTTAAAGAGGTACACTATCCTGATTTTCTATTGCCTGTTGCCGATTATATGCCTTATACCGCATTCCTTATTTCCGTATTTTCAGCTTTGCGTTTAGGCAAGTTCAATATAGACCCACGTCAGAGCAGTAGTTTTATTGGTATGCCCACTCCGGCTAATGCTTTATTTTGGGGATCATTGACTGTAGGAGCACATTCTTTCCTTATATCCGATTCTTTTAATGCGGCATATCTTTTCATTTTGGTAGTTATTATGTCATTATTGCTGGTGGCAGAAATCCCAATGTTCTCATTAAAATTCAAGAGTCTTGCCTGGAAACAGAACAAAGTCAGCTATATTTTCCTCATTGTATGCATCCCCCTGTTGATTTTTTTTAAAATCAGCAGTTTTGCAGCTATCATCCTGTGGTATATCATTCTATCTCTTTTAACTAAAAAAAGAGCGTAAACAATAAACGTGGCACGCTTGTTGTACGTGATATATAAAAAAAGAAATTACTATGTTTGGATTTTTAGGCTTTCTACTTATTATTTTTCTGCTGATTGTTTTTATCGGCTTCACTATATTAGGTAACATTTTGCGTGTATTGTTCGGGATCGGCAAACGTCCCCCCTATCAAAATCGAACTTCCACCCACCAGAAACAAAATACATATACTCAGAATCAAGCGAATGACGAGAATGAGAATTTTGCAGAATCCTCTTCTTCAAATAGACGTTCTCATTCGTCGGGAAACAGAAAAAAATCTTTGATGAGGATGAGGGAGAGTATGTAGATTATGAAGAGGTGAAATAAGAATCATCGTTTTTTCTTAAAGAAATCTTTCATCAATCGGGCACATTCATCGGCAAGTATTCCTTTCACCACGATCGTCTTTGGGTGCAAGGCATCGGGAGCATATTTTTGATATCCCCTCTTTGGATCTTCAGCACCAAAGACAAGTTTTCCTGTCTGTGCCCAAGCTATAGCACCGGCACACATCACACACGGTTCCACTGTGACATACAAAGTACATTCATTCAGGTATTTTCCCCCAATGTATTAGCCGCAGCAGTAACAGCCTGCATTTCGGCATGAGCTGTAACATCATTCAATGTTTCTGTCAGATTATGGCCACGGCCAATGATGCGGTCACGACAGACTACCACCGCCCCCACCGGAACTTCTCCCTGTTCAGCTGCTTTTACAGCCTCCATCAAGGCTTGTTTCATATAATAGGTATCATCTGCCATCTTATCTTCTCATATCATGTTCATTAAACAACGTAGGATAATCCTCTTCCATCTTCTGATGGATAAAAGTCAATACTGTTTCGCGTAACCAACGCGCCTTATTGGTTATCTTATATTTTTTAAGATAACAATCCACAATCCGTACCTCCTCTTCACTCATCAGACATACCATACGCTGCTTGCGTTTAGGGGTTGATGCCGGTACTTTTACCCTCTTTTTTACGTTGTTTGCCATATTCTCTGCAAAATTAGCTTTACTTCTGTAAATACAAAGCATAAAAAAGAGTATTTGCGCAAAAAGAAACAGAATGGCAGAACACAACGAATTTGGCAAGGAGGGAGAAGAAGAGGCCGCTGCATATCTCATAGATAAAGGATATTCCATCCGCCACCGGAATTGGCATTGCGGGAAAAAAGAACTGGATATTGTCGCCGAATATCGAAACGAACTAATTGTTATAGAGGTAAAGACCCGCAAGAATACTAGATTCGGTAATCCGGAAGATGCAGTAACAGATAAGAAAATTCGCAGAATCATAGCTTCAACTGATGTATACTTGCGTAAGTTCTCAGTAGATTTACCTGTACGTTTTGATATCATCACCTTAGTGGGCGAAAAGGCTCCTTTCACTATAGAGCATATTGAAGAAGCCTTTTATCCTCCGATTTGGTAGAAATATATACATTATATATGGACATAGAAACAATACGCGATTACTGTATCAGAAAGAAAGGAACAACAGAAGAATTTCCTTTTGATAATGTCACCTTAGTATTCAAAGTCATGGGGAAAATGTATGCCTGCATCGGATTGGACAACCCGGAATGGCTATCTTTAAAATGTAAACCCGAATATGCCTTGGAATTAAGAGAACATCATTCCGGCATTGAAGGAGCCTATCACTTCAATAAGAAATATTGGAACCAAGTATCATTACAAGGTGACATTGACGACAAACTGATTTTATTACTGATAGACCACTCATACGAAGAGGTTATCAAAAAATTCACCCGTAAACTTAAAAAAGAATATGATGAAATCCCCTAACTGGTTAAGCAAAATCTTAAAAGAAGAAACTGTAACCTCTACAAACGACCGACTTGCAGAACTTTGTCAGGAAAAAGAAATCAAGGAATTCACCACGCTTATGGCAGAATATCAAACCGCCGGAAAAGGGCAGCGTGGGAATTCATGGGAATCAGAATATGGCAAGAATCTGACATTCAGCACTGTATTTTATCCCCAAACAATCGCCCCCGCCAGTCAGTTCATTTTATCTATGGCGGTAGCTTCTGCCATTCGTACCGCATTGGCCCATTACGTCCATGCAGATTGCCTGCAAATAAAATGGCCCAATGATATCTATTGGAAAGACAAAAAAATAGTCGGCATATTGATTGAAAATGATTTAACAGGAAGCCAAATTTCACAAAGCATTGTTGGAATAGGAATCAATATTAACCAGGAAGAATTTCATTCATCCGCCCCCAACCCTGTTTCATTAAGACAAATTACTCAAAAGGAAACAGACAGAATGGAAGTTTTAAACAGCGTATTGGAACATATCATAAACCTCTATTCCCGGATAGAAAACAGAGAAACTGATATCATCACCAAAATTCAGGAATACTACCTGAAAGCACAATATCGCAAGGAAGGTTATCACCCCTATTGTGATGCAAAAGGAGAGTTTACTGCCAAACTGATCCGTGTGGAACCCGACGGACATTTGATTCTGAAAGATAAAAACGGTTCTCTTAGAAAATATGCCTTCAAAGAAGTTAAATATATCCTTTAGTTGTCCTTCCCTTCAGGAACCATCAACATTCCTCCAGTGGCATGACGTTCTGTCGATTGATACACAGATTCCCCCTTCATAATCGATTTAGATAACGTATTCATGCCTCTGGCTGATCGTTTTACTCCTGTAATCAAGGAGATGGCTTTACCCAGCATGAATTCATCCGGATCACCCAATGGTAATAAAACGTCCGTCGGATTTTGAGTCAAATCATACTCGTTCCATTCTATATCCGGTTTAAAACCGGCACTGTAGTCATAATTCACCGCATTAGTCACTCTCAATGTAATAGGCCAATACATCCATTCATATTTATCATTTTTCTGCATCTCCATTCCTACATTTTTTCCTTCTGTCAATTCGCCAATAAGGATAACATCCATAAATGGGTTGAGGCTGTTAATAACGACTTCCGAAGAAGAAGCCGTACTTTGGCTTGTCAATATATAAATTCGATTGGAATTAAGTTTCAAGTAACCTGCCGTTCCTTTCGTCTCCACACAAAAATCATTAGAATAGGATTGTCCTTTATTGTCAGAGAAAACAGCAAATACTTTTTTTCGAGAAGCTTCTGGTATGAGGAGTCCTGCAAGCATATTAGCAGAATTCTCATATCCACCTCCATTATATCGCAAGTCCAACACAAATTCGTTCACACCTTGTGCCTGAAATCCGGCAAATATCTTCTTCATTTCCTCATCATAGGTACGATCCGAATACCCATTCGGTCCGGGAGTAAAATGATTATAAACCAAATACCCTATCTTTTTATCTCCCCGAGTATATACATTGTGATAGAATAAGGGATTGTCCTCCACGGCCCGGGAAGCTTCTATATCAATAGTTCTGACCTCTGTATCGCCACGTTTGACGAGCCATTGAGTCCTATCCCCATTTAATAAGATTCCATAATTATCGGAATTAATATTATTTTTCCCTTTAATACCCACGATCCAATCCCCTCTTTCCAAACCTGCACTTGATGCCGGACTATTAGGAAGAACATACAGGATACGGGCATAATAATATCCTAAAGGTTGATTACTATCGTTTACAACATTAAATAAAGTAAACTCCATACCATAAGTATCATCCGCATCAATGCTGGTACGTGCTTTATAATCTTTATTCTTCTCCATATAAGAATAATAATAAAGATGCTTTCCGTTTCTCGTCTTTCCATCTTTCAAACTGAGCATAGAGCTAAAAAATGTTTGGGGATCAGCAGAGAAATCCAATTTATCTTGAGCAGGAATGTCGTTATTCCACAAATAATCACTGCGCATGACACTCTCTATCCACTCATTGACTTCCAACTCCGTGTTGCCATTTCCCGGTTCATTTCCTTTAGCCGGAGTATCATCCGAACATGACATACCTAACAGACATAACAATAAGCCCAACCAAATATGGATTTGAAAATTCTCTTTCATAATTCTCCTGTTTTGACCATTTTAATAACCGCAAATATATCTATAATCCAATGATATATCATCTTAAACAACAACAAATTTCAGTTCAAATTTAAATTTTCATTGGTTATTTATGAGAAAGAGAGTACCTTTGTATCCATCTCTATCAATCTACACTCATGATTCAACTTAATAACGGAAACAAAAAAATACTTCAAATTGCCATCCCTTCTATCGTTTCAAACATTACAGTTCCTCTGTTGGGTTTGATTGATGTTACTATTGTAGGTCATTTGGGCTCTGCCGCCTACATCGGAGCAATAGCTGTAGGCGGAATGCTTTTCAACATCATCTACTGGATTTTCGGTTTTCTGCGTATGGGAACCAGCGGCATGACTTCACAAGCATACGGCAGGCACGACCTGAATGAAGTCACCCGGTTACTACTCCGTTCCGTCGGAGTAGGCTTATTCATTGCATTTACTTTGCTAGCCTTGCAATATCCTATAGAAAGAATTGCATTCACCTTTATCCAAACGACTGAAGAAGTAGAACATCTGGCCGGTCTCTATTTCCGTATCTGTATTTGGGGAGCACCGGCTGTATTAGGGCTTTACAGTTTTGCCGGCTGGTATATCGGTATGCAAAATTCCCGTTTCCCCATGTATATAGCCATCACACAAAATATAGTGAACATTGCGGTCAGTCTTCTTCTAGTATATGGATTAGGAATGAAAATAGAAGGTGTCGCTATCGGAACGTTAACTGCACAATATGCCGGGCTAGTCATGGCATATTTGTTGTGGTTACGCTACTACAGCACCCTGCGGAAACGCATAGAATGGCATTCCTTCTTTGACAAACAGGCCATGTACCGTTTCTTCCAAGTAAACAGGGATATCTTTTTCCGTACCATCTGCCTGGTGGCGGTTACTGTCTTTTTCACCTCGGCAGGTGCGGCACAAGGAGAAGTGGTGTTGGCGGTCAATACATTACTTATGCAATTATTCACTTTATTCTCCTACATTATGGACGGCTTCGCATACGCCGGAGAAGCATTGGCAGGAAGATATATCGGAGCCAATAATCAGAAAGCACTCCACACGACGGTTCGCCAACTATTCGGCTGGGGACTAGGATTATCACTTACTTTCACCTTATTATATAGTATAGGAGGACAATCCTTTCTCGGATTACTGACTAACGAAACAACTGTCATTCATGCTTCCGAAAGTTATTTTTATTGGGTACTTGCCATTCCTTTGGCAGGCTTCTCTGCTTTTTTGTTCGATGGAATATTCATCGGTGCGACAGCCACCCATCTGATGCTGAAAGCCATGATAGCAGCTTCTGTCAGTTTCTTTCTTATTTACTACGGTTTCCGGGGAGCAATGGGCAATCACGCTTTATGGATGGCATTCATTACCTATCTTCTACTTCGCGGAGTAATGCAAGGAGTTATGGGAAGAAATATTTTAGGATATAAAACAAGTAAAAAAGATTAATATTTTTATCTTTGCAAAAAACTAAAAAACAAACCAATATGGCAAGATTTAAAAGAATTCTACTAAAGCTGAGCGGCGAAAGCCTGATGGGCGAAAAGCAATATGGTATAGACGAAAAGCGTCTGGGTGAATATGCGCAACAAATCAAGGAGATACACGACCTTGGCGTACAAATAGGTATTGTAATCGGTGGTGGAAATATCTTCCGTGGGCTGAGTGGAGCTTCTAAAGGTTTTGACCGTGTAAAAGGTGACCAAATGGGAATGTTGGCAACCGTTATCAACAGCTTGGGATTGAGTTCCGCATTGGGAGCAGCCGGAGTCAAGGCACGTGTATTGACAGCTATCCGCATGGAACCCATCGGTGAGTTTTACAACAAATGGAAAGCGATTGAAGCGATGGAAAACGGAGAAGTTGTAATTATGTCTGCCGGAACAGGCAATCCGTTTTTTACTACCGATACCGGGTCTTCCCTACGTGGTATCGAGATAGAAGCCGATGTGATGCTGAAAGGAACACGCGTGGACGGCATTTATACAGCTGATCCTGAAAAGGACCCCACTGCTACGAAATTTGACGATATCACCTACGATGAGGTATTAAAGCGCGGTTTGAAAGTAATGGATCTTACAGCAACCTGCATGTGCAAGGAAAACAACCTACCCATTATCGTTTTCGACATGGACACAGTAGGTAACCTGAAAAAAGTAATGACCGGTGAAAATATAGGAACACTGGTACACAACTGATATTCTCATCAAGTTCATCCATTTGTCATTCCTTATTTCCTTCTAAATGACAATGGTGAACAGTTTTTCTCTGTCTTACCATTTTTTCCACAAATTCGTTCTTTATTGACACATATTCCTTAAAAAAGAGACTCAACCGATAGATTTTCCATCTAAATGAACAATTATTCATGGACTTATAGCGTTAATTAGCCTATTTTTACATCAGCAAAAAATGTAAATCATTCAAAGACTATAAAAACGACAGGAAATACCATGAAAAATTACTGTTACATCTATTTATTGGCCGCCTGCATGGCACCCATGTCTCTCCAAGCTAAAAAAGCAATTCCGTACAGTGGAGAAGTATGCATAGCCCCTCTCCCTACAGTCCCCACACCCCTTCCCGGTATATCTTCCGATTCATATGCCCAGCGCTTTGCCGACTCTGAGATGCTCCGCTTTCCCAAAGCCTATCAGCTAGATCATGGCAAACGGCTCTTTTTCGGGTATTCACAAGGAGTAGGCTGTTGCGCCATGCTGGATATGTGGAAAAATACCGGTGACAAACGTTACTTTACTTATGTTGAGGAATGGGCGGATAGTTTGATTAACGAAAAAGGAGAAATCCACCTCTATGATATGTCAACTTACAACCTAGATTACATCAATTCAGGAAAAGTTCTGTTTGACCTCTATAAAGAAACAGGCAAAGAAAAATACAAAGCAGCTATGGACTTACTGGTAGAACAACTCAAAAGACAACCACGTACGCTGGAAGGTGGCTTCTGGCATAAATTGATCTATCAACATCAGATGTGGCTGGACGGACTTTATATGGCTTCCCCTTTCCTAGCCCGCTATGGAGCGGAATTCAACCGTCCTGATCTGATTGATGAGGCGGTAAAACAATTCACACTTTGCCACAAACATACCTATTCACCGGAAACCGGATTATATCATCATGCCTGGGACGAGAGCAAATCCCAACGTTGGGCAAATCCGCAAGACGGTACTTCACCTAATTTTTGGGGACGCAGTATAGGCTGGTGGTTCATGGCCATGGTAGATGTACTGGACTATATTCCCGACAACCACCCGGACGTGCCTCGCTTATCAGTGGATTCAAGGTTTGGCAGAAAGCCTGCCCAACTATCAAAGAGACGGTCTATGGTATCAGGTAATAGACCAGCCCGAGCGTGAAGGTAATTTTCCCGAAGCATCCGTAACCACCCAATGTATGTATGCTTATGCCAAAGCGGTGAACAAAGGATATATAGATGCCCAATACCGGACCATCGCGGAAAAGGCCTTCAACGGATTAAAGCAAACATTGCTTCTCGAGAACTCCGACGGAACTCTGACGCTGACCCGTTGCTGCCAAGTAGGCGGACTAGGCGGCACTCCTTACCGCGACGGAAGCTTTGAATATTACATTGGCGAAAAAATGCGTGACAACGATGCCAAAGCTACCGGTCCTTTCATCATGGGTTGCCTACAGCTTGGCAAATAGAATCATATCGCATAAACAACAGAATTATCCATCTTTTTAAATTAGCTATATACAATGAAACACACCATTTATGCTCTGACAATGTTTGCATTGGCTGCTTGCACCTCTCCCAAAGAGAAAGCCATAGACCGCCATGCACTGGTAACACGCAATAATCCGGAAGTGACTGCCATGGATTCATTATCCTCCCTGTCGGTAGGGAACGGAGAATTTGCCTATACGGTAGATGCTACAGGATTGCAGACTTTTCCCGAAGTCTATAAAAACGGAGTTCCACTGGGTACACAAAGCCAATGGGGATGGCACAGCTTCGGAAATCCCGAAAACTATAAACCGGAGGAAGCTTGGTGGAGTATGACTTCGGCCACGGCACAAAGAGCTATATGCCACCCAACCCAAAGAACCCGGCAGAGCAAAGGAAGCATCCGACTGGTATCGTGTAAACCCACACCGCCTGCATCTGGGTATCATCGGACTCGAATTAGGAAATGAAGTACGTCCCTCGGATGTGCAAAACATACAGCAATCACTGGATATGTGGAACGGTATTATCAACAGCCGGTTCACTCTCAAAGAAACTCCCTACTACATTCAGACAGTCTGCCATCCGGAGCGTGATATGATTGCCGCACGCCTATCGGCCCGACAACCTGCCGGCATCAAGTTTCACTTCCCCTATCCCACGGGCGGTCACTGTGACGATGCTTGTAATTGGGAGGCGAATGATAAGCATAGCACGACCCTGGTCAGTGAAGACGCACAATCGGCCGTGTTAAAAAGAACACTCGACGCAACTACCTATTATGTAACAATCAGTTGGGAAGGCCCTGCGAAGCTAAGTGAGAAAAGTGCAAACTATTTCGTACTCACGCCAACGGACAGTATATTTACATTCACCTGCCAATTCACACCACAAGTATCCGCTTCTCCCATCCTGACTTTTACAGAAGTACAACAAGCCTCTTCCGGACACTGGAAAAATTACTGGACACAGGGAGCTGTTGCCGACTTCTCACAATGTACTGATGTCCGGGCCAAAGAATTGGAACGCCGGGTCGTATTAAGCCAATATCTGCTCGCTATCCAATGCGCAGGCTCAACCCCGCCACAGGAACCGGACTAACTTACAACTCCTGGTTCGGGAAATTCCATTTGGAAATGATCTGGTGGCATCAGGCACAATTCGCCTTATGGGGACATCCCGAATTGTTGGACCGCACTTTATCCTGGTATGAAACCGTGGAACCCATAGCCCGCCAGATAGCGGAAAGACAAGGTTTCAAAGGCATACGATGGATGAAAATGACTGATCCCAGCGGTCTTGAAGCCCCCTCTAAAGTAGGCAGCTTCCTGATCTGGCAACAGCCTCATCTCATCTACCTGGCAGAATTGCTCTATCGGGCTAATCCATCGGAAGAACTGCTAAAAAAATACAATAGCCTGATACAGGAAACCGCCGAATTCATGTATTCATTCGCCACATACGAGGAAGAGCACGACCGTTATGTCTTGAAAGGTGCTATCCCCGCACAGGAAACGTTGCGCGCTGCCGAAACTGTCAATCCGCCTTTTGAGCTTTCGTACTGGCATTTCGCCATGCAAGTTGCCCAAACATGGCGTGAACGTACAGGGATGGAACGTGTACCCGAATGGGATGTACTGATAGAGAAATTATCTCCGCTGGCATACAACGACGAACAGCTGTATCTGGCAGCCGAGACCGCGGTGGATACCTATAAAGATATCCGTTTTACCTCAGATCACATGGCAGTGCTGGGCGCTGTCGGCATCCTGCCCATGAATCAGCTGATTCATGCCGGATATATGAAAAACACCCTGCACTGGATTTGGGATAACTGGAACTGGGACAAGACCTGGGGCTGGATTATCCGATGACAGCCATGAATGCCGCCCGAATGGGTGAGCCCGAGAAGGCAGTCAGCGCATTATTGATGGACAAACGTACCAACACCTATCTGGCAAACGGTCACAATTACCAGGACGGGCGTCTGCGTATTTACCTGCCCGGCAACGGTGGATTACTGACCACAGTCGCTATGATGTGCGCCGGATGGGATGGATCGGAAGGGAACAATCCCGGATTTCCGAAAGATGGCAAATGGAATGTACGCTGGGAAGGATTACAGCCATTACCGTAAGAACAGGAGTTAGTAGTTATCATCATGAAAACGACATATTTACTTCTATGCCTGTTGGGCATCGGTAGCGTTTCCGGCGCAGGACAAACCAAGCAGCCACAAAAGATAGGCGATTTCATAGAATCCACTTCGTACAACGAGCATCGCCGGAATGCCACCCGAAGCCTGCAATATACCCCTGACGGAGACGATTTTGTCTGCATCAATGGTAAGAATCGCTTTACCCGTGCCTTATACGGCAGCCACACAGCATTCCGGCTGGAGACAAGCGACCGGCCCGTATTCGCTGCTTATACCAAGAAGAACCCGAAACACATCTGCTTTAAACTGCAGACCTCCGGAGGAACGGTAGCCCTTGATTCTACCGAACACTGCGAGTCCCGTTATACAGCGGGACGCCGCAGCTACAATTTATTCCACCCATCCTTCGAAGGTGGAAACTTATCTATTGCCACATTGGTACTTCCCGATAAAGAAGGGGCCATCTGGCAATTCAACGCCCGGAATTTCAAGGGATCCAATCCCATTCTACTGGCATCCATTTCAGAGATACGTAATTCCAAGCTAAACCGTAACGGAGATATGGGAGCGACCCTGCCGACAGTTTCGAAGCTCCTCTCCAGCCTCAACAGTTACAATCCTGCCCGGCACAGATAGATGGAACACTTTATATTCTATTGGAAAACCAGGAACTACGTACACTGACAACTGCCGAAGGCGAAACCCTGTTTAAAAAAGCAGAAGCTGCCCGCTCCGAAACAGCCTCACGCATCCGCATTGAAACACCCGACCTTATTTCAACACCTTAGGAGGCACTCTGCCATGGCAGCTGATGGAATCTGGGACGGCGAAGTATGGTTACACGGTGCCATAGGATGGCGGATGCCACTCAGTGGTTGGCGAGCCGCTTATACCGGCGATGTTTTGGGATGGCATGACCGTGCCCGGACCCATTTCAACGCATACGCGGCAAGTCAGGTCACCGAAGTGCCCAACACCCTCCCCCATCCGGCACAAGATTCCGCCCTGCATCTGGCACGTTCCGTCAAGAAATGGGGTACCCCCCAATACAGTAACGGATACATCTGCCGTAATCCGCATCGCAATAATCAGATGCACCACTACGACATGAATCTTTGCTACATAGACGAATTGTTATGGCATTTCAAATGGACGGGGGACTTGGATTATGTCCGCCAAATGTGGCCTGTCATCACCCGTCACCTCGCATGGGAAAAGCTGAACTACGACCCAGATAACGACGGGCTGTATGACGCATACGCCTGCATTTGGGCCAGTGACGCCCTTTATTACAATAGCGGAGGAGTCACCCATTCATCGGCTTATAACTACCGTGCCAACAAGACAGCGGCCCAATTGGCTGAAAAGATAGGCGAAGATCCCACTCCTTACCGCAACGAAGCCGAAAAGATTCTGAAAGCCATGAACGAGAGGCTATGGCTTCCCGGTAAAGGACATTGGGCGGAATATCAAGATTTTATGGGACACAAGCGAGTACACGAAAGTGCCGCTGTATGGACCATTTATCATGCTATAGACAGCGAGACAGCTAACCCGTTCCAAGCCTATCAGGCTACCCGTTATATAGACACAGCCATTCCTCATATTCCCGTCACAGCCCATGGATTAAAAGAGAATGGATATGCCACTATCGCCACCACCAACTGGCTACCCTACTCATGGAGTGTCAATAATATCGCCTTTGCCGAAGTCATGCATACCGCATTGTCATACTTCCAGGCCGGACGTGCCGAGGCCGGATACAAACTTTTGAAAAGCTCTGTTCTAGACGGCATGTATCTAGGAGACAGTCCGGGCAACTTCGGCCAGATCAGCTTCTATGATGCCGCACGCGGAGAATGCTACCGGGATTTCGGCGATCCCATCGGGGTCGCTTCACGAGTACTGATCCAAGGACTGTTCGGTATCCTGCCGGATGCCCTGAACCAGCAAATCATCCTCCGGCCGGGCTTTCCGGACGACTGGGACAAGGCTTCCGTCAGTACTCCCGATATAAGCTATCGCTTTACCCGAAAAGAAGATACGGACACCTATCATATCACACAACGGTTCCAGACTCCTCTCCATCCGGTATTGCAAATCAATGCCAGAAAAGAGAAGATCCGTTCAGTAAAAGTGAATGGTGTTCCTGCCACATGGCAATCCATCGAATCGGCCCATGGCTATCCTCTTCTTTCAATCCAGGCGGAAGGAACATCTTCAACCACCATTACCATCGAATGGGAAGGAGCATCACTTCATACGTTGGCAGTCCAAGAACTAGTCATCGCTTCAAACGGGAAGTTGGCTTTGCAAATACCTTCGGGAGCATCCATCTCCCAAGTATATGATCCTCAGAGCGTTTTAGCAAAACACACAGTGGAAGCCACCGCTTTCAACGCACAGCTAAAAGGTGAACCGGGACACCACACTTTCTTTGTTTACACTCATCAAGGAGAAATGGATTGGTGGCAACCTGTTAATATCTATATAGAGAACACCCGGAAAGCCCCTTCCTATACAGACTTTGCAGATATCCGTCCCGAAAAATGCCGGATGATTGATTTTGACAGACAACTGAATGCTTCTGTCACCGATATTTATCAAAATGAATACCTGTCTCCCCGGTCTCCATACACTACTTTGCAACTTCCCACACAGGGAATAGGAGAATGGTGTCATCCGCTGCTGAGCGCTACCATAGACGACTCGGGATTACGCAGCCTTGTACATCATGATACTTTCCAAACGTCTTTAGGCATCCCTTTCCGTCTGAAAGAAAAAGGGAACAACATTCTTTTCACCTCCCTATGGGATAATTACCCGGACAGTTCCACCATCTCACTATCCGGTACAGCCTCACATGCTTATCTGCTGATGGCGGGAAGTACCAACCACATGCAATGCCACATTGCCAATGGAATAATCCGCATACACTATGCAGACGGAACTTCCCAAGCAACGGAGTTGATCAATCCGGACAACTGGTGTCCCATAGAACAAGACCTCTATGTGGACGGCAAAGCGTTCCAAGTACCTGCTCCCCGGCCGTACCGTCTGCACTTGAAAAGCGGTAAAGTAAGCCGTGACCTGGGTAAAGAACTCAACATCACTGGTGTATATGGACGTGAGATAGAAGGTGGTGCAGGCATATTGCTCGATATTCCTTTGGATCATTCCAAGGAACTAAAAGGGCTGACCCTGGAAACCCTGTCCAATGATGTAGTGATAGGAATAATGGGAATCACTTTGCAATAACCACGTGTTATTCAATGCGGAATTACGTTAACTTGAACCGGCGTAGTTCCGCATTATTCATCTTTGGCACACTACGCAAATGTTCCAAAGTTACTCCTTGAATGTGTGCCTGTACCGCCCTGTTTATCAGTCCATGTCCGACAGCCAACACCTGTTTTCCATCATATCGCTCTTTCAAGTAGTCCACAAAACGCCCCGCACGCTCATACAGCATCGCCTCCGTTTCCACATCTGCCGGAAAATGTCGCAAATCAACTTCTTTAATGGCAAGCCCCGTCCAGCTCCCCCAATCGATTTCACGCAACAAAACCATTTTCTCCCAAGGCAGGTTCCGACCTTCCACCGCGATACGGGCCGTATCCACACACCGCTTCAAATCACTACTGACCACTGCGTCCAAAGAGATGTCCCGCAAAGTATCACGCAGCGCTTCAGCCTGTGCTATTCCTTCAACAGTCAGCGTGCCCGGCATATGTCCTTGGAAAATACGGGTCATATTCTCTTCTGTCTGCCCGTGACGGGCTAAATATAAAGTTATCATCTTTTTTAATGCAAAGATAATGCTTACCAACCAAATTTACCCTAATTCTGTTGATGTCTTTGTCTGTCTCGTCGTTATACCTAATTACAAAAGTATTCTCCCCGTAGACTAAGGCTTTCTTCCGCACAGCTAAGACCTTTCATACGGCAACCTACTACAGACTCCGTCAGTGGACCGTACAGTCTATTACAGCAGACCCTACAGTCCACTACAATAGTTTATACAGTCCATTATCGGAGTCTGTAATAGGTTGCCGTATGAAAAAGCTTAATCATGCAATAAAAAAGACTTAGTACACAGGGAAGAAAAGCTTAAGGTGTTCATCATTTCAATCCTGTTATCCGATAAGACACAAAAACTTTTCACCTATTTTTAATAAAGCCTCAACAACTTAAACTGGTGATGATAAAGTAAAGAGCCGTTAGAAATATAAAATCATCCCCCTTTTATTGCAGATAATCAAAAAATAAATTACTTTTGTTTCACTTAAAACGAATCAATAAACAACTTAAATAACAGAACAGTATGATAGACGCAAAAACTTGCATCAACGACGCACAAGAGAAAATGGACATGGCCGTTATGTATTTGGAAGAGGCCTTAGCGCACATTCGTGCAGGAAAAGCCAGTACCCGGTTGCTGGATGGCATTCGTGTTGACTCTTATGGAAGCATGGTTCCCATCAGTAATGTAGCTGCCGTGACTACTCCCGATGCACGCAGTATCGCCATCAAGCCATGGGACAAAAGTATGTTCCGTATCATCGAAAAAGCTATCATGGACTCTGATCTGGGCATCACTCCCGAAAACAACGGTGAAATCATCCGTTTGGGTATTCCGCCATTGACAGAGGAACGCCGCAAGCAACTGGCCAAACAATGTAAAGGCGAAGGCGAAACCGCAAAAGTAAGTATACGCAACGCACGCCGTGACGCTATAGATACACTGAAAAAAGCTGTTAAAGAGGGTATGCCCGAAGACGAGCAAAAGAATGCGGAAGCCAAACTTCAGAAAGTACACGATAAATATATCGCGAAGATTGAAGAACTTCTGGCAGAGAAAGATAAAGAAATTATGACGGTTTAATGAAGAACTTAAAATAATGAAGCAATAATAATGAAGAAGGAAAAATTGTCCTGCACAGCCTTGCTCTTGTCCGTGCGGTCCAATCCCTCTTTCTTCATTTTTCATCCTTCATTTTAATTTATGAAAGGACTAGTAATAAAAAACACAGGCAGCTGGTATCTTGTCAAAACAGAAGACGGACGTACCATCGAATGCAAGATCAAAGGAAATTTCCGTTTAAAAGGTATTCGGAGTACCAATCCCATTGCTGTAGGAGATTATGTACAAATCATTATCAACAATGAAGGAACCGCCTTCATCAGTGAGATAGAAGACCGCAAGAACTATATCATCCGGCGCGCCTCTAACCTTTCCAAACAATCGCACATACTGGCGGCCAATCTGGATCAATGTATGCTGATTGTTACAATTAATTATCCCGAAACCTCAACTATATTCATTGACCGTTTTCTAGCCACTGCAGAAGCATACCGTGTACCCGTCAAACTGATATTCAATAAGATAGACAGGTATAATGAGGATGATACACGCTATATGGATGCTCTGATAAACCTGTACACATACATCGGTTACCCTTGCTTCAAAGTTTCCGCACTGAACAACATAGGTACAGACGAAGTGAAAAAAGACCTGAAAGGAAAGGTCACTTTGCTTTCAGGTAACTCAGGAGTAGGGAAATCAACATTAATCAATGCTATTTTGCCTGAACAAACCTTGAAAACAGGTGAAATTTCCGATTACCATAACAAAGGAATGCATACCACAACCTTTTCCGAAATGTTCCCAGTAGACGGTGGTGGATACATCATCGACACTCCGGGTATCAAAGGTTTCGGAACATTTGATATGGAAGAAGAGGAAGTAGGACATTACTTTAAAGAAATATTTGAATATTCCGCTCAATGCAAGTATGGAAACTGCACCCACAGGCACGAGCCCGGATGCGCCGTACGCGATGCAGTGGAGAAACATCTAATCAGCGAGTCACGCTATACTTCTTACCTGAACATGTTGGAAGACAAGGAAGAAGGCAAGTATCGCGCCGCTTACTAAAAACCACAACTTTATGAAAAAACACCTCTTAGCTATTGCACTGTTTGCATTATGCACCACCGGGCTGAATGCCGCTTCTCCTAAAAAAGTGACTCCTGAAAAAAAAGGAGTAGAAACTATCAACCGTGCCACAGCCGAAGCACATATCGGCTTTCTGGCCTGTGACGAACTGGAAGGACGCGAAGCCGGATGGAAAGGTGGACGCATTGCAGGCAATTATATCATTTCCTGCCTGAAACAGATGGGAATAAAACCACTGCTAGCCGGAGATTATATACAACCCTTTGATGTATATCATGCTGAACGGCAAGTGAAAGGAAAACGCTGGCAAGTACATCCCGATTCTATTGCGGAACTGAAAAAAGTGGTACATCAAAAATTGGCATTACGTAATATCTTAGGTAAAATAGAAGGAAAGAATCCAAATGAAATTGTCATTATCGGCGCACATTACGACCACATAGGCTACGATCCTATGCTGGAAGGAGATCAGATTTATAACGGTGCAGATGATAATGCATCAGGCGTTCAAGCCGTATTACAGGTAGCCCGTGCCTTTCTTGCTACCGGTGAGCAACCGGAACGTACCGTTATCTTCGCCTTTTGGGATGGTGAGGAAAAGGGATTGCTGGGATCCCGTTATTTCGCCATGAACTATCCGGATATTAAGAAGGTAAAAGGCTATTTGAACTATGACATGATAGGACGTAACAACCGGGAGGACCAGCCCGATTATTTCGTTTACTTCTATACCGCAGCCCATCAGGCCTTCGGTGACTGGCTGAAAAAAGATATTGAAGATTACCGCTTGCAGCTATCCCCTGACTACCGGGCTTGGGACAATCCGGTGGGAGGCAGCGACAACGGCACGTTCGCCAAACTGGGAATACCTATTATATGGTATCACACTGATGCCCATCCCGATTATCACCTTCCGGGAGATGAAACACAGAAAATTAATTGGCTGAAGATAGTCGATATAACCAAAGCCTCTTTCCTTGCGATGTGGAAGCTGGCAAACGAAAAAAAATATTAAAAAAGAACGTGGCGTTTAAACTGAGCGCCACGTTTTTTTATCTAACCTTACATTAACGTATTTATTAAACCCATATAGAAAGGCACATGAACAAACGAATCAAATGGGGCATCATTATATTAATCGGAGCCGGCTTGGCCGGACTAGGCATCTATCAATTTACCCCTCACGAAAATGAAGAACTGACAGCCGCCGACGCGTTACCTAAAGAAAACAAGCAACGTACATTGAAAGTCAATGCACAAGTCATAAAACCACACTTGCTGACAGATGAAATATTGGTTACCGGACGCCTGGTTCCTGACGAAGAAGTGAGTTTGTCTTTTGAAACCTCCGGAAAGATCACCGATATTTTTTTCACAGAAGGCACATTGGTAAAACGAGGAGAATTACTTGCCAAAGTAAACGACCGGCAGTTACAGGCTCAATTAAAACGTCTGGAAGCACAAATACCTTTAGCCGAAGACCGTGTGTTCCGTCAAAACGCTCTGTTAAAACGAGATGCAGTCAGTAAAGAAGCATACGAACAGGTAAAAACCGAACTTGCCACCCTTAACGCCGATATCGAAAATATCAAGGCCAATATTGACATGACCGAACTCCGCGCACCATTCGACGGTATCATCGGATTGAGACAGGTCAGTACAGGAGCATACGCCTCCCCTACCACTGTAGTAGCCAAACTGACCAAAGTGACCCCATTGAAAGTAGAGTTCGCTGTACCGGAACGTTATGCCCGGGAAATAAAAAAAGGGACTAATCTGGAGTTCAAAGTAGAAGGAAAACTGGATACCTATCATGCACAGGTTTATGCAACCGAATCCAGTATAGATATGGAAACCCATTCATTGAACATCCGTGCCATCTACCCCAACCGCAACGGCGAACTGCTGGCAGGCAGATATGCAGATATTCAATTAAAACAAAAAGAAATAGAAGACGCGATAGCGATTCCATCCGAAGCTATTGTCCCCGAAATGGGTAAAAATAAAGTATTTGTTTATCGTAGCGGAGTTGCAGACCCTGTAGATATTATTATAGGACTCCGTACCGAAGCCGAAGTACAGATTGTACGAGGATTGTCTGTGGGTGATACCATCCTGACATCGGGTACACTGCAATTACGTAAGGGAATGCCTGTGGAACTTCAGGCCATTAACTAACAACTAAAAAAATACTTTTATGAATATTTCCGAACTTAGTATCCGTAGGCCTGTGCTTGCCACCGTGCTTACCATCATCATATTACTTTTCGGACTGATCGGTTACAATACATTGGGAGTCCGCGAATATCCTTCGGTAGATAATCCGATCATCTCTGTTAGCTGTAGTTACTCGGGTGCCAATGCCGATGTAATCGAGAATCAGATAACCGAGCCTTTGGAACAAAACATCAACGGTATTCCGGGAATCCGTTCTTTGTCCAGTGTCAGCCAACAAGGACAATGCCGTATCACAGTGGAATTTGAATTATCCGTCGATTTGGAAACTGCCGCCAATGACGTACGTGACAAAGTGTCCCGCGCACAACGTTACCTGCCACGCGACTGTGACCCTCCTACTGTATCCAAGGCTGATGCCGATGCAACGCCTATCCTGATGGTAGCTATCCAAAGTGACAGCCGCTCTCTGTTGGAACTGAGTGAAATAGCAGACTTGACCGTAAAAGAACAACTGCAAACCATTTCGGATGTAAGCAGCGTATCTATTTGGGGAGAAAAACGTTACTCCATGCGCTTATGGCTCGACCCCACCAAGATGGCAGGGTATGGCATTACTCCGGTAGATGTAAAGAACGCGATAACCAATGAAAATATAGAACTCCCTTCGGGCAGCATTGAAGGTAATACCGTAGAATTGACCTTACGCACCATGGGACAAATGCACACCGCTAAAGAATTCAATAACATCATATTAAAAGAAGTAGGCGGAAGAGTTGTCCGTTTCAGCGATATCGGTTACGCCGAACTAGGTCCGGCAGATATCAAGAGTTATATGAAAATGAACGGAGTGCCGATGGTAGGTGTCGTTGTCATTCCACAACCCGGTGCCAACCATATCGAAATCGCCGATGCCGTATACCAACGTATGGAGCAGATGAAAAAGGATTTGCCCGACGATGTGAAATACAGCTATGGCTTTGATAACACTAAGTTTATCCGCGCTTCTATTGATGAAGTAAAAAGTACGGTGTATGAAGCGTTCGTACTGGTTATCATCATCATTTTCCTGTTCTTGCGCGATTGGCGCGTGACACTGATTCCCTGCATCGTTATTCCGGTTTCATTGATCGGAGCTTTCTTTGTGATGTACATAGCAGGTTTCTCCATCAATGTGCTGACCATGCTGGCGGTGGTATTGTCTGTAGGTTTGGTAGTGGATGACGCCATCGTTATGACAGAGAATATCTATATCCGCATAGAACGAGGTATGCGTCCGTTCGAAGCAGGAATAGAAGGGGCAAAAGAAATTTTCTTCGCTGTTATCTCCACCACTATCACCCTGGTGGCAGTGTTCTTGCCCATCGTATTTATGGAAGGAACCAGCGGACGTTTATTCCGTGAGTTCAGTTTCGTTGTGGCAGGTTCGGTCATCATTTCTTCCTTTGCCGCATTAACGTTCACCCCTATGCTGGCAACCAAGTTATTGATTAAACGGGAAAAACAGGGATGGTTCTACCAAAAGACAGAGCCTTTCTTTGAAGGTATGAACCGCATATATGCCCGTTCACTGAATGCTTTTCTTAAAAGACGCATATGGGCAATACCTGTTACAGTGATTATGTTGATAGCCATCGGAGTACTTTGGGGCCAAATACCCGCTGAAATGGCTCCTATGGAGGACCGTTCGCAAATAAGTATCAATACACGTGCAGCTGAAGGAGCCAGCTATGAATACATCCGTGATTATACGGAAGATATCAACAATCTGGTAGATTCTATTATACCCGATGCAGAATCAGTAACCGCACGCGTTTCCAGTGGCAGTGGAAATATACGTATCACATTGAAAGATATCAAAGATCGTGATTATACCCAGATGGAAGTTGCCGAACGTATTTCACAGGCCATCCGCAATAAAACGAAAGCACGTGCCTTTGTGCAACAACAGTCTTCTTTCGGCGGGCGGAGAGGAAGTATGCCCGTACAATATGTACTACAAGCTGTCAGTATAGAAAAACTGGAGAAAGTATTACCGGATTTTTTAAGCAAAGTATATGATAACCCTACTTTCCAGATGGCGGACGTGGACCTGAAGTTCAGCAGCCCAGAAATGAGAGTGAATATTAACCGTGATAAGGCAGGCACAATGGGAGCACTGTGCGTGATATAGCCGAAACACTGCAATACGGTCTCAGCGGACAACGTATGGGCTATTTTTATATGAATGGAAAACAATATGAGATTTTGGGCCAGATAAACCGCCAACAACGTAATACACCGGCCAATATCAAATCTATTTACATACGAAGCGACAAAGGGGAAATGATTCAATTGGACAATCTGGTAGAATTTGTAGAATCCGTAGCTCCTCCTAAATTATACCACTACAACCGTTTTATTTCCGCTACCGTATCTGCCGGACTAGCAGATGGAAAGACCATCGGACAAGGTTTGGAAGAAATGGATAAAATCGCCGCCCAGACTTTGGACGAAACCTTCCGTACCGCCTTGTCGGGAGACTCCAAAGACTATCGGGAAAGTTCATCCAGCCTGATGTTTGCTTTCATTCTGGCATTGATACTTATCTATCTTATTCTGGCAGCACAGTTCGAAAGTTTCAAGGATCCTTTCATTATCATGCTTACCGTTCCGCTAGCCATTGCAGGAGCACTGATTTTCATGTATGCCGGAGGTATCACGATGAACATATTCAGCCAAATCGGCATTATCATGTTAATAGGTCTAGTGGCAAAGAATGGTATTTTGATTGTGGAATTCGCCAATCAGAAGCAGGAGGGCGGAGAAAACAAGATGCAGGCCATCCGGGATGCCGCTTTGCAACGCTTGCGCCCTATTCTCATGACAAGTGCCTCTACCGTATTAGGTTTGATTCCACTGGCATTCGCAACAGGAGAAGGCGCCAATCAACGTATCGCCATGGGTACGGCTGTTGTGGGAGGAATGTTAGTATCTACTTTCCTGACCATGTATATCGTACCGGCTATTTATAGTTATATATCTACCAACCGAAACGTTAAAACAGAAATTGTATGAAACGAATCATTATAACTTTATGTATCTGCACCGCATGGGTGGCTTCCACCTATGCGCAATATCCTTATACGCTGAAAAAATGTCTGGAGGAAGGGCTTGCAAACAATTATTCCATACGTATCACCCGTAATGAAGAACAAATCAGCCATAACAATGCCACATTAGCAAATGCCGGTTATCTGCCAACTGTTGATTTGTCTGCCGGATATACAGGAACGTTGGACAATACGGATACCAAAAGCAGAAGTACAGGCACTACAGCCAGTGAACGAAACATCTACGACCAAACCTTAAAGGCCGGGCTGGATGTAAACTGGACTCTGTTCGACGGATTCAATATCAGCACCACCTACAAAAAACTTAAGGAATTGGAACACCAGGGAGAAACCAACACGCGTATCACCCTTGAAGATTTCATAGCGGGACTCACTGCCGAATACTATAATTATGTACAACAGGAAATCCGTCTGAAGAACTTCCTTTACGCTGTGTCTTTATCCAAAGAACGCCTGCGCATTGTAGAAGAACGATACCATATCGGTAATTTTTCCCGGCTGGATTATCAACAAGCCAAAGTGGACTTCAATGCAGACAGTGCACAATATATGAAACAACAAGAACTGGTGGTTACCTCACGTATCAACCTGAACGAGTTAATGGCTGTACAGGAAGTCAACCGGCCGCTACGTGTCAATGACTCTATCATAACAGTGAATGACGCGCTGAATTATGATGAATTATGGGAATCCACCCTTAAGACGAATGCCAACCTGCTGAAAGCTGATCAAAATACAACAATTGCCCAATTGGATTACCGTCAGGTTCTATCCCGTAATTATCCCTATGTGAAATTGAACGCCGGTTATGGCTATACATTCAACAAATATGAAACAAACGCCACCAGCCGGAGAAGCAATTGGGGACTAAACGGAGGAATTACCGTAGGCATTAACCTATGGGATGGTAACCGTCGCCGTGAAAAGCGCAATGCCAGCCTGCAAATACGTAACTCGCAACTGGAAAGAGAACAACTGGAATTGGGTTTGAAAGCAGATTTAAGCAATCTGTGGCAAGCCTATCGCAATAATTTACGTTTATTAAATTTGGAACGCCAAAATCTGGTTGCCGCCCGTGAAAACCATGAAATAGCCAAAGAACGTTATCTGCTGGGAGATCTCTCCGGTATCGAGATGCGTGAAGCCCAAAAGAGTCTGCTTGATGCGGAAGAACGTATTTTATCTGCTGAATATAACACCAAAGTCTGTGAAATTTCCCTGCTCCAACTAAGTGGAAGAATAACGAAATATCTTGAATAATCGTTATAGCCTTTACTTATAGCTTGTAATTCATAGCAGTTATCCGTACCTTTGCACACAATTATCACTAAGTACGTTGTAAAAAGATATGGGATTATTTATCAAGAAACCTTTTGCTGCATTACAAGCCGAAGCCTATGAGTCTGGAAACAAGACCCTGAAAAGAGTCTTGGGACCATGGAGCTTAATCGCATTAGGAGTAGGTGTTATCATCGGTGCCGGATTATTTTCCATCACCGGAACAGTGGCCGCAGGATACACAGGTCCTGCCATTACTTTATCTTTTGCCATAGCGGCAATCGGTTGTTGTTTTGCCGGTTTATGCTATGCTGAATTTGCTTCCATGATACCTGTAGCAGGTAGTGCTTATACATACTCATATGCTACAATGGGCGAACTTATAGCATGGATTATCGGCTGGGATCTAGTATTGGAATATACTGTTGCCGCTACTACCGTCAGTATCAGTTGGAGCAGATATCTCGTTGTTTTTTTGGAAGGAGTGGGGATCAATATACCCCATGCATTTGCTGCTTGTCCCTGGGACGGAGGTATTGTGAATATACCGGCCGCACTGATTGTAGTGCTGATGAGTATTTTTCTGATTCGTGGAACAGAAGGAAGTTCTATTTTTAACGGCTTCATTGTATTCCTGAAGGTGGCAGTGATTCTTATTTTCGTTGTATTAGGATGGAAATACATTAATGCAGAGAATTATGTTCCTTATATCCCTGCCAATACAGGTACTTTAGGCGAGTTCGGATTCTCGGGCGTATTGCGTGGAGCAGCGATTGTATTTTTCGCCTTTCTTGGTTTTGACGCCGTAAGTACAGCCGCTCAGGAAACAAAAAATCCGAAGCGGGATATGCCCGTCGGCATTCTAGGTTCCCTGCTGATTTGCACCATTCTTTATATGGTATTTGCTTACGTAATGACGGGAGTTGCCCATTATTCTGACTTTGCAGGACAACAAGGTATCGCACCTGTTGCCGTAGCGATTGACCACATGGGACATGCAGATGCCACAGGAGTAATTCATCCGGATTATCCGTGGTTGAACCGGGCCATCGTACTGGCTATCCTGTTTGGTTACTGCTCGGTTATTATGGTAACTTTGCTAGGACAAAGCCGCGTATTTCTAAGTATGAGCCGCGACGGACTGTTGCCTCCTTTCTTTTCAAAGATTCACGAGAAATACCGGACACCGGCACACAGTAATTTGTTATTCATGGCCATTGTAGGAGGGCTGGCAGCATTTGTTCCGGCACGTGTAGCCGGAGAAATGACCAGTATAGGTACCTTATTCGCCTTCACATTGGTTTGCGCGGCAGTATTGATCGTGCGCAAAAGTATGCCTGACGTACATCGTGCCTTTAAAACTCCTTTTGTTCCCACGGTACCGATTCTAGGCATCCTTACCTGCCTTTGTATGATGTTGTTTCTTCCGGCTGATACTTGGATCCGATTGGTATTATGGATGCTGATAGGTCTGGATGCTTATGCCTGCTACGGAGTAAAACACAGCAAGCTAGAGCATAATGTAAAACGACGCAAAGGACTCACCATATTGAATATGGCAGGAATCGCCCTGTCTGTACTTTCAGTTATTACAGGATTATGGCATCAACAGACTGTAGGCTGGGAGGAAGACAAGACATTGCTCGCTATTTCATTCGTCTTTGCGTTCACACATTGTGCATTCTATATGGTACGTATCTGGAAACAGACATCCGAAAAGAAGAAGTAAGCGTTTTCTACACGCTATCTGCTTCCATAACTTTCATTCACTGTAAGGGGTAAATTCAATCACCCCCTACCGTGAATAAAGTTATCATAATTTCATACCCATCAGTTCTGAACCCATAATCAAGCCTTATAACCTATGAAAGTCTTAAGTTATCCATAGTAGAAAGAACATTTAAAAAACTTCTTCAAAAATGTTTTTAGCTACTACCACAGTATTTCCTTCAGGAATTGAGGAATAGAATCCTGTTTCTTTAGTCCATGCTTCTTCCAAGGTATAAAAATCAAGTTCCTCCGGTTGCTTTCCATCCAGGACACAAGCTAAATAATCAAAATAAGCCTTCCATCTCATAAAATAAAAATCTTTCAAAATGCCATTCCATTCTTTATGAGCATAATCACGAAGTCCGCCTTGATCTGCCGCTACACGATTTCCCCATGTAGTAATCTGAACACGTGCATTCCATTCGTATAATGCTTTTTCTTCCTGGGTCTGTCCTGCTGAACGTGCCGCTTCAATCCAAGTTCCAACCTTGAATTCTTTCCGGGTACCCAGCAAGTGGTCTTGCAATAGAATAAGATGCAGAAAATGCTGTGAAGCCAACTCAAATACTTGCTTGTCTCCTGCCCGGAACGCAGCCGTTACCACTTTTTGCATCAAACGCCCCTTTTCTGCCAATGCCTGCCGTAGCACATCCACCAAATCGAACTCAAAATTATTATTACCCTGATATTTATCAGCCACAGAAACCATCAGTCGGGCAGCCTCTATCACATCCTGCGGATTATAGTATTCTTTCATCTCCGACCAACTGGATACCTGATATACATCCAACCCCGGACGAGCACAGAATACAGACTCATGCGTTCCCTGTTGTATCTTCTCCTTGGGACTATTATAAATACCGTTACCTAGTAAATCCCAAGCTTGTTGCAAAGCCTCATCCTCTACCCCATAACGAGCATATACATATCCTTTCAACCACTCATCACGAGTAAACCGATGCTCACGCCATGGCAACTCCATCACCAGCTCATACATAACCGGGTTGTTCTCAATACCTTCCGGAGTCATCCCTACTCCACACAACGTCTTTCCGGCATGGTTATCTGTTTTCGCATCATAAAAACCATTAATTAGCGCGTCCATTTTACCATGCAATCCTATATTACCACCAAAATTCAAAAGCATACAATACACCCACCCATGTTGTCCATATCCCCCTTTGCGACACCATTCTGATGCCGGATCCCCCCATTGCGGACGGCATTCGCTGTGCAAATCCAAGACTAATAAATCTCCTGCTTCCAAATGTTCTATCATCGAAGTACGAGGGTTGTCTTGCCATGCCTGAGCCACCCACACAGCATCCGGATTTGTTTTTTTCATGGCTTTCATGATGGCTTTACCGGCTGCATCCAAATTTACTCCTTGAGTACTTCCCCCTTCATGAAACGGATCAATAGCGTAAAAACCAGTTTTTCCATACAGTTTTGTCAGTTCTTTATAATACAAAGCAGAGATTTCTTCAAAGCGTTCATCCTCCGGCTGTAAAAAGGCAGGACGATGATAGCTGCACCAAAATCCGGGATCGGCAACATTCAATCCTAATTTCTCCTTTGCATTATGGGGAACCATGCCGCAATATCCCGGCAACACAGGTTCGATGCCATATTCACGCATTCTTTTTACGATCTTCTTCTGAAGTTTCTCCTGGCGGATGTACCAGCTTTCAGGATTAGGTCCTCCCCACCCTTCCAGATTATTCATCAACCACCAAGCTGTAAAACCCGGTCCGGCTACAAACTCATTAATTTCATCCTTAGTATATCCTAGTTTTAGAAGTACATTTCTCCAAACCGACTCAGTCCCTGTCAATGCCAGGGAAAGATTGATACCATGAAGCGCCATCCAATCTATCTCCTTTTCCCAACGCTCCCAGTCCCAAAAAGCCATGGAGTAAGAGAAAGTACAATAATTCAGATCATAACGATAGGGCAGATCCGTTTCATGCCGTTCCTTTTTAGTCACAGGGGGCAAAACAGCAGGCAGTTTTGCAGTCATTCCATTCCAAGAAAGATGTATGCCTGCATAATATTTCAAATACCAATTCAATCCGGTAGCAATATTTACATAATCATTACCCCGGATAATTACTTTATCACCTTTCTGATCGAGTTCAAAAAATCGGTCCCCGATTTCTGACGTTCGATAATAAATTTGGAGGAAGCTCCTTTGTCGATGCGCTCTAATAATCCTGTAACAGGAGAAGAAAATAAGTTGCTTGTCACCCATAACAGCACAAACAACAATCGTAGTTTTTTCATCATATTATTAAGGTAACGGATAACACCAATTAAATAAAAAACAGAACAGCCCCCTCTCCTTTAAAGGGAGGAAGGCTGTATTAGTATTATTACGAAATAATTAATTATTTACAATTTCCAAGGCAACGCGGCTTCAACTGCTTGAAGAAGTCATTACCTTTATCGTCCACTAAAATGAATGCCGGAAAATCTTCCACTTCTATTTTCCAAATAGCTTCCATACCCAATTCCGGATATTCCACACACTCAATGCTCTTGATATTATTCTGAGCAAGGATAGCAGCCGGACCACCAATAGAGCCCAGATAGAAACCGCCATACTTCTTACAAGCATCCGTTACCTGCTGGCTACGATTACCTTTTGCCAACATTATCATGCTACCACCATGTGACTGGAACAAATCCACATACGGATCCATACGTCCTGCCGTAGTGGGCCCCATAGAACCACAAGCCATACCTTCCGGAGTTTTTGCCGGACCGGCGTATAGATAGGATGATCTTTGATATACTGCGGCAAATCTTCGCCACGATCCAAACGTTCTTTCAATTTAGCATGAGCAATATCGCGACCTACAATAATAGTTCCGTTCAATGACAGACGGGTAGCTACCGGATATTTGGTCAATTCTTTCAGAATATCCGCCATAGGTTGGTTCAGGTCAATCTTAACCACATCTCCTTCACCTGCTTCACGAAGTGCTGCCGGAATCAGTTCACCCGGTTTATCATCCATCTTTTCAATCCAGATACCGTCTTTATTGATCTTACATTTTATATTACGGTCAGCAGAACAGGAAACACCCAGACCGATAGGACAAGAAGCACCGTGACGGGGCAAGCGGATGATGCGGACATCGTGAGCCATATACTTACCGCCGAACTGTGCACCCAAACCAATCTTATAAGCTTCTTCCAATACTTGTTTTTCCAGTTCCACATCGCGGAAAGCACGCCCGTATTCATTACCGGTAGTAGCAGCTCGTCGTAATAGTGAGTGGAAGCTAACTTAACAGTCAGCAAGTTCTTCTCTGCTGATGTACCACCGATTACAAATGCAATATGATAAGGGGGACAAGCGGCCGTACCCAAAGTCTTCATTTTCTCAACGAGGAAAGGAACCAATGTAGCCGGATTCAATACAGCTTTCGTTTCCTGATATAAATAGGTTTTGTTCGCCGAACCACCCCCTTTAGTCACACAAAGGAACTTGTATTCCATACCCTCAGTAGCTTCCAAATCAATTTGTGCAGGCAGGTTGCATTTGGTGTTCACCTCATCGTACATAGTCAAAGGAGCATTCTGAGAATAACGAAGATTTTCTTCCGTATAAGTCTTATAAACTCCCAAGGAAAGGGCTTCTTCATCACAATAGCCGGTCCATACCTGCTGACCTTTCTCACCATGGATAATAGCAGTACCCGTATCTTGACAAAGAGGTAATTTACCTTTAGCTGAAACTTCTGCATTACGCAAGAAAGTCAATGCTACATATTTATCGTTATCACTGGCTTCGGGATCACTCAGAATCTTAGCAACCTGTTCATTGTGTGAACGGCGAAGCAAAAAAGAAACATCACGGAAAGCAGCGTTAGCCATAGCAGTCAGACCTTCTTTTTCAATTTTCAAGATAGGTTTTCCTTCAAACTCACTTACTGACACATAATCTTTAGTCAGCAAATAATACTCGGTTTTATCAGGTCCCAACGGAACATGTGCTGATAGTGGAACGGAGGTGTTGCCATATTGATACTTATTTTTAGTTAAAAGTTATTAGTGTGACAAAGGTAGTAACTATTATCGAAATTTTTCCTTAATTAGCGTGAAAACTTTCAAGGAATGTCCTTACCTTTGCCAACTCATTAAAATAACATCGCATTATACATGAAAAAATTAGGCAAATTATTATTTATTACTTCATTACTGTTATGCTTTCTCATCCCTCGAGGATGGACACAAACCCAAGCAAAAAACCAACCGGACAGTATCGAACTCAAACTGAAGGAAATCTACACGAAACGAGAAGTCATGATTCCCATGCGTGACGGAATCAAGCTTTACACCGCTGTCTACGAACCGAAAGACAACAGCAGGCAGCATCCTATCCTGATGCACCGCAGCCCTTACTCTTGTTCCCCATACGGAGAAGGATTTGACCGTCATTTCAGGACTAATCTGAAAAACTATATAGAGCACCGATATATTATCGTCTTCCAAGATGTACGTGGACGGCATAAGAGTGAAGGGATATTTATCCAAGTACGCCCTCTCAACAAAAACAAAAAGGGTAAGAAAGATAAAAAGAATATAGACGAAGCTACGGACACATACGATACCATAGAATGGTTGATTCACAACACATATAATAACGGAAATGTAGGAACATGGGGAATCAGTTATGATGGTTTCTATGCCACTATGACAGCTTCCTCCAATCATCCGGCTTTGAAAGCTGTTTCTCCGCAAGCTCCCGTCACCGACTGGTTCCGTGGAGATGACCGTCATCACAACGGAGCCTTCACCCTGCTGCAAACCACTAATTTCCTTCCCAGACTGGAAGGACGCCACATAGGGAAAGGAGTGATGAACCAAATTGTAAAGAATGATGTTTACACAGATTTTCTGACACTCGGTACCTTTAAGAACGTGGACGACTTGGTACGTGATACTACACAGACATTGTGGAATGATATCAAAAACCACCCTGATTTCGATGATTTCTGGAAAGAGCGCGACGCACGTACCTCCTGTTATAACTTGAAGCCCGCCATATTGGTGGTAGGTGGACTGTATGACTCCGAAGACTGTTACGGAGCTTGGAATCTTTATAAAGCCATCAAAGAGCAATCACCGGATACAGATTTATATCTGACATTCGGTCCTTGGTGGCATGGAGCCTGGACAGTACGCGGGTTCCAAGGTTTCGGTAATCTGTATTTCGGCAAAAGCACTTCGGCTTATTACATGGACAATATAGAATATCCTTTTTTCCGATATTTCCTGGAAGGAAAGGGAGAAAAGCCCAAACATAAAGTAAATATATTCCATACAGGTGAAAACGAATGGAAAACATACGACGAATGGCCTGTACAAAAAACTACTGGCATACCTTATTATATACATAAAAACGGATCAGTATCCACACAAGCACCGGCAGAACAAGAGTCTTATTCAGAATATATTTCAGATATGTCACGTCCGGTACCCTATACGGCAAACCCTACCACTTACCGGACAAAAGAATTCATGGTAGATGACCAACGCTTTGCCACTTCACGTCCCGATGTCATTACTTTCATGACGGAGCCGCTATGTGATACATTGACACTGGCCGGCCCTATAGAAGTGGAATTAATGACTGCCATTAGTAGTACTGACGCTGATTTTATGGTGAAAGTAATTGATGTATATCCTGAAAAATTTGAATATTCCAAAACTGCACGCAATTATTTAAAGAGTGACTATCCAATGAGTGGGTACCAGCTGATGATTCGTGGCGAATTGTTCAGAGGACGCTTCCGTAAGGGATTCGACAATCCCCTGCCTTTCAAACCGGAAGAAATAACTCCGGTTAATTACACACTGTATGATGTGGCACACACATTCCTACCGGGACACAGACTGATGATTCAAATTCAAAGCTCTTGGTTCCCCATTATTGACCGCAATCCACAAAAATTTATTGATACCTATCATTGTACGGTAGAAGATTTTGTGATGAAACAAAAAATCAAAATTTATCATCAGCAAGGAGCTGCAAGCAGAGTTATACTACCTGTGGTAAAAAAATAAAAAAGGGAGTGTCCAAGCTCAAATGTCATCCAATAGCAAGAGCCGTATAACTACTCCAGCGTTCATACGGTTCTTTTATATATAACTACCATCTGTAACTTTTCCGAATGTTCATCTTAGTTTGAATACTCTCATCAAAAATATCATATAGAAGCAATCCGTTCTATCAACTCGTTACCTAACGCTGTTTTCGCTTCAATATGCTGCAACACCGCTGTCACAAACGGATTACTTTCAAATACCCCACGCACTTGTTCAAAATCCTGCTCCATTTCTTCACGTGATCCATCTGCACCGAACCCCGTCATAGCAGACAAAGAAAATTCCTTTTTCGCATCGGCATAGACCATTTTATCCAATCCGACAACAGCCTCCTGCCACTTCTTCACGATAGCAATAACATCCTTTGCCGTTATTTCATCGGAACGCAGATTATAAAACTCAAGCATCTTCTCGTACGCCCATGTCCACTCGTATGTATAATAATTACGATGCATCTCAACAAAACGGTCATGAATCTGATCCACATTAGTCAGAATTCCAGATTCTATATCTGCCATCAACTTCTCTATCTCACTTTTAGGAGCGATCAATCCGGAAATATCCACCCATTCTCCTGTCCCTATCTCTGTATCAGGAATCAACCGGGCACGGATTTCCTCATCACTGTTAAAACGAACTTCTTCCAAACGCTTGATTAATGAATTACCCAAAAATTTATGAATAGCCGTTTCATAAAAACGAATGCCATTATTTAAAGAAGAATTCTTAATTTTCGCACTTTGGTAAGAGTAAGTTTCTGAGGTTTCTCCGGATACTTTACGTAATTCCTTCAGAATACTACGCCCTTTCATCATTTTCTGAATAGTATAAGGACTCAACAGGTTATAATTAATTTGATCCAAACGGTTCGGATCTTTACGTTTGTCACGTTTAGGCCACTTTTGAGCATCTCGAATCGTACCTACACTCCGCAAATTTACCCCCGGCACCAAATAAGTGGTATTTTGCTGCTCTATCAGATAAGAAAAAGGCAGATTAGAAGTATCAGCATGGTTCACATGACGCCCCATAACCAAAGAAAATGCACCTACACGTGCGGGCCATAAAATATAAGAATCGGAAGTAGTCTTCGCCCCACGCTCCATAGCTCCCTGATGAATCGGACCTAACTTATACATATGGTTGCTTTGATTAGAGCCGGAACCCGCATTCATAAAAGAGAACATTCCGGCAATCAGCAAAGTAGACTTATGATGAGTCACCGTAAAGGGTCCGGCAAAAATGGCACATGCCTCACCGTTCTCTTCTTGACAATTACTAAAAAACAAAGAATCAGATGCAGAATAGTTATGTCCCAAATGACATGCCTGGCTGATAAAGCAACGGGTCAACATAGTTCCATCTTCCACATTAGAACCGCTTGATATAATAAAATCATCGCATACCACTCCATAGCCGATATGAATAGGCGCCTGCTCATTACTGTTCAAACTGCCGTTTTTCAATCGTCCCGCCCCTTCTATCTTACAATAATCACCTATTCGTACATTCTTTATATATCCCGCATCAACAATAGTAACATGCTGGCCAATAGTACCTGTATCCGAAGCATTCTCTTCAGCATACTGGTCAATAATGACTTTCATCCGACAAATCAATTCAGGACGATGACGATACAATGCCAAAATATAGGCCTGATGCGCTGACAGACGATCATGAATAGGCACTTCACGTCCACCCGTTTCATTCAATACAGCTACTTCAACGCCATTTCCAAACTTGCTCCAGCCATCTACCAGAATAATATCTACATTCTCTATAAATGCATAATCCCCAATTATATAGTTGGCTATATAGTTTTTATATTCTCAATACAACAATTATCGCCCACCGTTACATTATGCAAAGTCGCATGATACAATCCGGAATGTTTACGCATGCCACCCGCCAACATAAACTCGTCTTCAAAAACTCCCAATCTGACCCTTCCAGAAAAACGGGTATGACAAATATAGTCCGTCTTAAAGTTCTCTACTACTTCAATTTCAGCCCAATCAACCGCAGTGCATGATCTCTCTTTTAATTGTTGTATTTCTTCTTGTGTAAGTGAACGATAAGTTTTCATTTTCTATATGTATTTATTCTTCATCATAGGTTTGATAAAGAAAATCGTTATAAGGATACTTCTGTACGTGTAGCTCGCGTACCTTATTATATATAATAGTCTTCAATTCATCCATATTTATTTTCTCTCTAGCAGAAATGAAGATACAATTATCATTCAATTTCGCCATCCATGTCTTCATCAGTTCTTCCAATGTAATATTTTCCCTGGTTTTAGGAGTCAAATCATCCTCTGCTTTCTCTACATAGGTATAAGCATCTACCTTGTTAAAAACAATCATGGTAGGCTTTCCACCTGCCTCCAAATCAGCAATCGTTTTATCAACCACAGAAATTTGTTCCTCAAAATCCGGATGAGAAATATCCACCACATGAATCAGCAGATCCGCTTCACGTACTTCGTCCAAAGTTGATTTAAAGGAATCAACCAAATCCGTTGGTAATTTACGGATAAATCCTACGGTATCTGTAAGCAGAAATGGCAGATTCTCAATAATCACTTTGCGTACTGTGGTGTCCAATGTTGCAAAAAGTTTATTTTCAGCAAAGACCTCGCTTTTTGAAAGCAAATTCATTAAAGTAGATTTTCCCACATTAGTATACCCTACCAAAGCTACACGTATCATACGTCCGCGGTTTTTACGTTGAGTGGACTTCTGTTTATCAATTTCAGCCAACCGCTCTTTCAACAATGACATACGATTCAAAATAATACGACGGTCCATTTCCAACTGAGTTTCACCCGGACCACGTAATCCCACAGAGCCTTTACCTCCACCGGCACCAGATCCACCTCCCTGACGTTCCAAGTGAGTCCATAAACGTTGCAGACGAGGCAACATATACTTGTATTGGGCCAACTCCACTTGTGTTTTAGCATTTGCTGTTTGAGCCCGCATGGCAAAAATATCCAGAATCAGCGAAGTACGATCCAAGATCTTCACTTTCAGTTCAGCTTCTATATTACGTATCTGTTTAGCAGAAAGTTCATCATCAAAAATCACCATTCCGACTTCACGCTCATTTTCCTCTTCCTGATGATATATTCCTTGATTTCTTCCAGCTTTCCTTTACCGACATAAGTCACGGAATTGGCAGCAGGCAGTTTCTGAGTAAACCTTTTCACCACTGTTGCCCCAGCCGTTTCGGCCAAGAACTCCAACTCATCCAAATACTCCTTGGTCTTACGCTCATCTTGTGTCTGAGTAATCAAACCAACTAAAATGGCAGTTTCAACCTGTGCTTCAGAAATTACAAATTCTTTCATTTATCTATCAATCTAAATAAGTTCGCGACAAATATAACAAAAAAAGAGGATGAACGTTGAACGTCATCCTCTTTTTTATTACAGTTATTCCCTATAGTTGTGGTTGTGGAGCCGCCGGATTGTTATCAGTATCACTGATTCCGGAATTGGTTTCCATTTCACATTGCGGAATCCGGTAGATCAGGATTTGTGCTTCTGCAGCTGAATTATATTGTACAGACGGGTCATAATTCGTATTCTTACGAATCACCGGCTTTTTCAAGCGCAGGATATCGAACAGTGAGAAACCTTCTCCCCAAAGCTCCATACGACGCTGCAACCAAACCTCATCCTGAAAATCCTGTGCCGAATTAGCTTTACTTGTAAAGGAAGGGTCCCGATATGTTCGTACAAAATTTTCCAATGTACTCTTTCCGCCACTCAAATTACCACCCATGCTTCTGCCTCAGCTTTTATCAGATACATTTCTTCAACACGCATCAAAGGCCAGTCTGATGCATTGGTTGTGTTACCAAATATACTTTGATAAGCTCCGAACTTTGTATTTACATACGGAGTCAAACCAAAATATTCAACGATGGAAGTACCCTCAATCTGTTCATTATCAATCAATGAAGATTTATTATCCGGAGACAAAAACCATTGTTTACGAATATCTGTTTCGGGTATTAAATCATATAATGCAGAGTTCACCTTTCTATATCCATCGGGCACTCCTGAAGTATAACCGTTTCCGGTAAAAGAACACAAGTGCGAAGGCCAGTTGATAATACCAGTCTGGACAACATCATTATCAGGCGTAATCATCACTCCCCATAACCATGAACTTGCCGATGCCGAATTAAAGGTAGGAGTAGACACCTGAGCTAAAGTCTGAGGTGTACCGCCAGCGATGGCACGTTCTGCATCTTTAGCTGCATCCGCCCATTTTTGCATTAACAGATTAGCACGAGCACGCAATCCGTAAACTACCGTCTCATCAATCTGATCTTTGTTTGAGCCATTATCATACCCGGCCAATAAATCAGCAGCCGTATTCAGGTCACTCATAATTTGGTCATACACCTGCTGTACAGTTGCACGCGGATTATTCTGCATATCTTCATCAGTCATTGTTTCTGTAACAATAGGTACTGCCAGACTATTTTCATGACCTGCATAAGTAAACTGATAGATTTGAACCAAGTTCAGATAGTCATAAGCACGAGCAGCTAAAGCTTGCCCACGATAAACCTTCAAAGAAGAATCTTCCGTATCTGCCGCTATCAATTTCAGTACATTGTTTGCAGCTTTCAAGTGATTATAGAACGTTTTCCAAATCAATTCATCGCTTGAACTATCGTATACTCTGTCACTATAATTCTGAGATGTATTAAACCAATTATATCCATTAACCAATGCAACCAAGTCCTGCCCTCCTGATTCCAATATCATAGATACCGCAGGAATACCATAATCATTATGATAAGTAGTGGCATCATCTGAAATCGTACCAAAAGTATTTAATTTGGCTGCCATAGCATTCACTTCAGCAGTTATCAAATTAGGTCTGCCATTGATTATATCTTCTTTCTGTTCTTCAGATATGTAATCTCCTTCAGGGAATTTATCCAAATCGCAAGATGCCATTAATAAAGCGACACTTGCAAATGCTATATATTTATTTGACAATTTCATATTCTTAAAAATAGGTTGCTAAATTAGAAATTTAAAGATATACCTCCGGAAATTGTGCGGATAGGTGAATACACATTGTCAGCAGCCACATAACCTTGACGTGGATCCAGCCTTTGCGAGCTGTCAGCAAAGCCACATTATCTGCAACAAAGAAAACACGAACACCGTCAATCTGCATTTTACGTGTCAGACTCTTTGGCAGAGTATAACCCAATGTAATATTCTGCAAACTTAAATAGTCCGAACTAGTCAAGAAACGATCTGTTAATCTGTTCGTATATTGGTCATTAATATTCATACGAGGAACATCCGTATTTTTATTTTCAGGAGTCCATGCTTTTAACATATCTTTATGCAAAGCACTACCTGTAGCTGCTACGTCCATTAATCCTTGGTAAGTATAGTCCAAAATACGTCCACCAAGCTGATATGCAAACGAAACAGAGAGATCAAAGCCATAGGCTGTGACACTTGTTCCAAAACCACCATAAACTTTAGGTAGAATATCACCTGATGCGAATCTGTTTTCAGAAGCGACAGAATAAGATTTTGTAACTGTATTACCATTCTCATCCGGAGTCACCAGCGCCCACAGACTCTCTCCTGTCTCAGAATCCACACCTACATATTTAGGTAAATAAAGCTGGTACATAGACTCGTCTTCACGATAAATCCGACCACCATCAATCAATTGTCCATTCAGTTCAGGAGATAATTCCAAGACTTTATTCTTAAAATGTGTAAGATTAAAGTTTATATTCCAGGAAAAGTTCTTGTTTTCAATTATATTGGAATACAAATCCAATTCAACCCCACGGTTTACCATTGAACCCACATTCTCGGGATAGCGGGAATAACCCATTGAAGCTGCTACCGGTTTGAAATAAAGCATATCAGTTGTTTTACGTGAGAAGTACTCAACAGAACCACCTAACTTACCACCCCAAAAAGCAAAATCAAATCCAGTATTAAAGCTATGTGAAGTTTCCCAAGTAATATCCTTATTACCTTTATAATATAAAGAAGTTGAAAAATCACCATTACTGTTTGCCAATGTATACTGGTCTTGATACGGATAGTAGTTACGGTACAAACCACCTTGGAACATCAAGTTATCATTACCTTGCAAACCATAGCTAATTTTAAATTTCAACATATCAATCCAAGACTGGTTTTCCAAGAATCTCTCTTTGCTCAATAACCATCCTGCTCCTACAGACCAGAAGTTACCCCAACGATTATCCGGGTGAAAGCAAGAAGAAGCATCACGACGGAAAGAAGCTGAAACAAAATACCGTCCATCATAGTCATATTGCGCACGGAACAACCATCCTTCTGTTGCATAATTACGAGAATATGAATTATTGCTCTGGTTCATAATACCATTGCCTAATTCAGGAACATTCGGATCGTACAATTTCTCACGTTGTCCGTACAAATATTGATATTTATAGTCATAACTTTCATGTCCGGCCAAAATATCCACATTATGAACATCATTAAATGTTTTGTTGTATGTCAACAAATACTGCTGATTTACACTAAATGTACGCTCAGTAGCTACACTGATCAAACCTCCGACTCCGCTAGTTTCGGAATACTGTCCGTAGAAGGGGTTAACCATATTTGTAGAACGCACATTATTTACATCAACACCTATATTCACTTTTGCCTTGATTCCATTCCATATATCAATATCAGCAGACCATTTTCCACTAACCACATCACCAGAATATTTCATTTTATCCAACATATAACTTGCCAACGGATTTGCATTAGGAATAGTATTACGGCTACCATTCGAATCTTGTCCTTGCTTTCCATAATCATAACGAAGGAAACCTCGATTATCTACATAATATTGCCCTGTGCATCACGAACATACATAGGATAAATAGCTCCCATAATATTTGACGCATAAAAGATATTTGCATTTGAGGTACCACCCTCAGTATCCTGTTCACGGCTATCATAATGAGTAAATGATACATTTCCTCCCATTTTCAACCAAGGCTTCACTTGATAGTCAGCTTTCAAACGTGCAGAATAACGTTGAAAACCAGAGTTAGGAACAATTCCCTTATCATCCAAATAGCTGGCCGACATATAATAATTCATTTTTTCGGTCGCACCGCTAATACTTAAATTATACTCTTGGCGCAGGTTATTTTCAAAAATTTCATCCGACCAATTATCCGGAATATAATAATATGTACCATCAGAATAACCTAATGTCGCACTAGGATTCAATTTGCCATCCATACCGATCAGTTGCTGTCCTTGAGGAATGGAATACACCTGATATCCCAAATATGTAGAAGAAAGCATCGCTTGATTAGCGTACGCATTAGCTTTAGCCAAGTCTCCGGCTGCCGCATATCCTTTCAAATCAGCATTATAGATAGAAGAATAGTTTAATTCATAGAATGTAGCCGGATCCGTAATTGTTTCATAATTAGGTACTCCACGTTTATTTATACCCCATTTAGCATCAAAAGTAACACGAGCTTCCCCACTCTTACCACGCTTGGTAGTAATCAAAATTACACCATTGGCACCACGTGCACCATACAGAGCGTTAGAAGCAGCATCTTTCAACACTGTCATCGATTCTATATCAGAAGTGCTGATAGCAGAAATTTCACCATCATACGGAACTCCGTCTACCACATACAAAGGTTTGTTACTAGCCGATATAGATCCAATACCACGAATACGCACCTCAGCATCTTTGCCCGGCTGACCATTATTACTCGTAGTTTGCACTCCGGCTACTTGACCTGCCAAAGCATTTGTCACATTTGAAGTTTGTCTCGTCGCTATTTTTTCATTTTTTATAGTGGCAGCCGAACCTGTAAATGCAGATTTTTTCGCCGTACCATAAGCCACCACCATTACCTCTTCAAGCTGTTCTGTATCAGACTTTAATACAATATTCAAGTTTGCTTTGACTGCCACTTCTTGTGTAGCCATTCCGATAAAGGAAACTACCAAAGTCTTTGCAGAACTAAAATATACAAAAAAGCATCTAGTAATCAAAGTTTTAGCATTCTGTTTTCTTACAGATATACAATATTACGTCTATTATAACAAACTATAAATCAACTATATATTATAAAAAGAAAAAAATAATTTGATTTTATGTCTACTTTTATTCTACCTTAAGCATAAAAAAGATGCCTAGATTACTAGGCATCTTTTATTATAGACTTATTATTAGTTATTCGTTTTTATCAGTAATCTCACTATTGGCATTTAACTCTTTATCGGGGATTTGATAAATGAATAATTTACTACCTGCAGGGACTTCCTTTGGAGCAATCGCACTATGATTAATTGCATGTGTCCTATCCAAACTTTCATTACGACGTTTCATATCAAATAAACGACGACCTTCACCCCACATTTCAATACGCTTTTGAAGTTCAATTTCTTGTAAAAGTGCATCACTTGTTGCGGATGTTTCATATTTTGGATTACGAGTTTTCATAATCGTAGTCAGCATTGTTTTGGCTTCACTTTCTTTCCCTGCCCTATATAATGCTTCTGCAGCTACAAAATACATTTCACCAGTACGCAAATAAATATAGTCAGAGCAAAAAGTATCACCTGTAGGAGTAAAACCAGGCGCGGTAGAACCTACATCAATAAATTTGCGCTGCACATATTGTCTTACTTTATAATGAGTATTTGCTTCTCCCAAATCAACTCCAAACCATTTTTTACGAATGTCATTATCTGAAATTTTTTCATACAAATCACTGGAAATCATTTTGTAATTTCCTAAATTACCACCATATCCCGGACCGTAAGGATCAACTTGACTCATGAATGAAGCGTAGAATGTATTCGTTTCACCATTAATATCAGCCCCCCACAACACTTCGCTCAAAGAAAGGTCATTAAAGCCGGAAAGTAATTCTTTTTCACTCATCAGTGAGCCACCTTCAATAGCCAATTTTGCGTATTTAGCAACTTCATTCCATTGATCGGGATAATCATTAACAAATGAAAGAATGTTTGCATAAATAGCAGCTGCTGCATATTCATTTAATTCATCTTTCTTGGATATTCCTTTTCCTTTCAAATAATTATATCCTTTATCTATATCACTTAATATCTGTTCATAGACCTCACCTACAGGAACACGATTCAATTTGGTTTCAGATTCAGTATAAATAGGAATACCTAATTTATCTTTATTCCATTCATAAGGTTGTTGGTACATGTTTATTAACCAAAAATAGCAGTAAGCACGTATAGTGTAACTTTGTCCCAGCATCTTCTCAACACTCTCATCACCGCTGTCCGCTTGTTCTTTCAGACCGCTGATTACTTCATTTGCACCACTGATTACAGCATATAATTCTTGCCAGTAAGTGGTAGTACGACGATAACTTGAAGCACGGTTGTCAAGCAGATAATCATATACGAAGAAGTGTGAAGTCATATACGCCATATCATCTCCCATCAAGTCTGTGGCCAATTCAAATGCCTTTAACCCGAAATCATCATGACTTTGCTGTGCTTCCGGAGAAAACATATTTTTGTAATATCCTGTAATGTATGCTTGAATAGCTGTAGGATCTTTATCAAGCAAATCTTTAATTTGGTCCTCTGATGCATTTTCTGAAGGTTCCTTGTCCAAAAAGTCATCGCTACAAGATCCCATCATAAACGCTGCAGCCAATATTGCTAAATATTTTGTATATTTCATAATTCTATTCTTTTAAAAGTTCAAATTAATGCCGAATGATAAAGTACGAATCGCAGAATAATTGGCAGCCGAATATCCATAAGCATATTGGCGGGGGTCCATACCTTTACGTTTAGAGAATAAAGCTACATTATCGGCAGATACGTAAATACGTGCACTGCTTGCTGATATTGCTTTCATCCATTCTTTCGGGAAAGTATATCCTAATGAAATGTTACGGATGTTAAAGAATGATGCATTTATCAAGAAACGTGAGGATTGGCTATTACTATTTTGCGCACCATCCATTATAGGCACATTTGTATTTTTGTTTTCCGGAGTCCAAGCATTCAAGATATCCTTATGCCAGTTGCTGCCAATATTGCTTCCCGCATGCATGAAAGAAGAATACATGCTGTCATATATCTTTCCACCAATTTGAAAGTTTGTAGCTATAGAAAGATCGATTCCTTTGTATGCAAAATCAGTTGAAAAACCTCCTTGGAAATCGGGCAAAGTAGAACCTAATTCATATTTGCTTGCCTGAGTATAGTCTTCGGTTACGGTCCTTCCGGTCACCTTGCCATTAGCATCTTTCTCATCCATATACCATTGTGCCGCTCCTGTCTCTGGATTAACACCTGCATATTCATACGTATAAAGATCATAAATAGACCCTCCTTCCATTAAGCGGAACAAAGAAGCGGTACCATGAATAATTCCATTCTCTCTTTTGTCTTCTGGAAGATTCAAAATCTTATTGCTATAGTGTGTACCGTTAAAAGATAAATTCCATATAAAATCTTTTGTTTGAATTGGGGTGGCAGAAATGGTAAATTCAATCCCCTTATTCTGCATATCCAACAGGTTCATTGGAACGTAAGAAATTCCAGAAGAAATGGGATAAGGCATATTGTACAACATATCCGAAGTCTTCTTCAAGAAATATTCAGTTTCTAGTTTCAAACGGTTATTAAGAAAAGCAGCTTCCAAACCGATATTTAAATTTTTGCTTTTTTCCCAAGTCAAATCTTTATTTCCACGATAAGTTTCGACTACAGAGAAATCTCCGTTATTATTGGTTACAGAATATTGCTTCAAATATGGTTGATAGACTACATAACCATTTATATCAAGAATTCCATCATTACCTTGTGTTCCATAACTTGCTTTTAGTTTAAGATTAGACAACCATTCCACATCTTTCAAAAACTCTTCCTGTGTTAATCTCCAAGAACCTCCGACAGACCAAAAAGTACCACGCCGGTGATCAGGATGGAATTTGGAAGATTCATCTGAACGAATACTTGCAGATAGATAATACTTGTTATCAAAATCATAGTTTACACGACCAAAGAAACTTTCCATACTATGTTCTTGTGTATATGAATTCATATCACTCATAGTTATGGCATTGTTGAACTCAGGATTTCCAATAGTATAAAAATTGTATTTATGAGTATACTGATATTTCAGTGTATATGAATAAGATTCGTGACCAGCCATTATGTCAATATTATGATGGCCAAATGCTTTACTATAAGTTAAAAGTTGATTTGCTGTAAACGATTCAATACGTTGATTATATTTATAAGTACGACCATTCACATTAGCAGCATCCCCATATAACTGATTCATATGGTCTGTACGGATTTGATTCATTAAATCATAACCAATGTTAGCAGTCGCTTTTAAACCATCAATAATATTAATGTTGATAGTACCACGGCCATTAAAATTGTCATTCAAAGTCTGATGCACATCCAACCCAGAGTTAGCTGCAACATTTTGATTACTGAAACCGCCCATACGTGTACTATATGTACCATCACCAAAATCATAAACAGTGTTGCCTTCTTCGTCATATATGCGATTTCCGTTTTCGTCATACGCATATACAGGATAAATAGGAGCGATTTGCTGAGTGAACATAAAGGCATTAGAGTAATTAGACAAACTAGCATTTTGTGACTGGCCTGCATTTTTTTCCGCTCTTGCGTAAGCCAAATTACCATTGATGTCAATAAACTTATTTACAGTATGATTAATATTGGCACGTGCTGAAATACGTTCGAAGTCAGTATGCCTTAAAATTCCTTCATCTTTCAAATATCCCAATGATAAAAAATGAGTTGTCTTAGCGTTACCACCTTGCAGACTCAAATTATATTCCTGACGCATACCATTATGTAATGCGGCATCAGCCCAATCGTCATTATGGCGGAGAGCCGCAGAACTAACTACACCATCTGCTGAAACCATGGCATTATTAGCTACACCGATGAATGGATTGTACCCAATGCTACCTATTAATCCTTCGGAAGCTTCTGCACCTGTAGATTGATTTTTCAAAGTATTCCAAGCTGTTAGTACGTATTCTCTTTGATCTTTCATGATATCATATTCTGGAACACCACGAGTATTTACTCCCCAGCGTGCATCAAGAGTTACTTTGGATTTATCTACCATACCTTTTTTGGTAGTGATCATCACAACACCATTTGCCGCACGTGAACCATAAAGAGATGCAGATGCAGCATCTTTTAATATAGACATGCTTTCAATGTCGGCAGGATTCAATGCATTAACAGACTCTTCATCATAAGGCATACCATCAACTACGTATAAAGGAGCCGACGATGCACTAAAAGAGCCAATACCACGGATTCTTATTTTAGCATTTTCTCCAGGCTGCCCACTGGTGTTGATTACTTGTACACCTGCTGCTGCACCTTCCAAGGCTTTAGAAACTGAAGAAACCTGCATTTTTGCTATTTTTTCTCCACTAACAGCAGTCGCAGAACCTGTAAAAGACGACTTTTTCGCAGTACCATAAGCTACAACCACCACATCGTCAAGCATCTCTGTATCAGATTTCAAAGTGATATTAACAGTCTGTCTTATAGCCACTTCTTGTGTAGCCATTCCGATAAAGGAAACTACCAAAGTCTTTGCAGAACTAACAAGACACAGAAAGTGCTTATAATCAAAAGATTAAAATTTATCGATTCTCTTTATTTACTCTGCGGGAATTACTTTAAACAAAGTTATGATAACCTTTTTTTCTACTTTTGTTCTACCTCAAAATTACTTTATACGATAAAAAAGTCTAATTGTGATAAATCTCATTATAATGATTGTATTATAATAAGATTATAATTTTTTTGCAAAAAAAATGCATGAAATAATGAAAGAGGAAATCCAAATTGGAATTTAGAAATGGGAGAGAGCAAAAAACGTCTGTTACTTTGGACGAAATACTTAGCTATCTAGGAAAAGCAGACAAAATCTGCCTAGTAGCGATTGACTAATTTCAAGTTATCGCTCAATATCCGGGAAAGAACGTTAAAGCTATTTTGAGCATCTATATATAACATTGTACAATGTCCATTTATATATTTATGTTCACAATGTCATATGACGGGAGAAATTTTTATAAGTCTTCCGGCTTTTTTATCAAAGTACTATGATTTTGGATTTACAATCTATCAGACTGAAAGAATATACAAAATTTGTTACACACCATTTCCAGAAAAACGGGAAGTACATTAATAAAAATGTTATATCTGAAATATATCAACTGTTTGACGGCATAATATGCTACATCCGGTCTATGATCGTTTTTTTGAGTTTTGGCTGAGAAGAACATTAAAAAAACTGATGGAAGATTCCGTGTGTAATCAAAATTTGACTTCCCGTCAGGAGTTACAATCAGTTCATAAGGATTGATGGTGGTTTGTTGTGTTCCTTCCAAATATGTAACTAAATATTTAACATATATGTCTTTACAAGCACATTTATATAGTAATCGAATTCGAGTTAACAGATGTTTATCAATAATTTCTAAAGACCGATTTACTATATAGATTTACCCAAGTATACATTAATTTTGTATACTTGGGTAATAATTTATTGGATAATTAAGGAGAAAGCTTCATCTTTTCCTCATATCTTAAATCTAAATTATTTAGCAGGTAGGTAAAGTATTTCTTTAAATTCACCAAAACCACCAACATTGGGTACATCATGCGACAGCTTCACAGTAATAACCCCGTCTTCCAAAGCACCTTTGCCTGAAACAAAAACTTCTCCATAGGATGCGTGCTTCCATGCCGGCTGAGATTCTACAGTGACCTCATTGGCTTCATTAACTTTGAAGACAATGTTATATCCTTTTTCATATAAGTTCATAGCTTTATACCATGATATCTGGTCTGCTTTTTGAACTTCCACTTCCCAAGTTGCAAAATCTTCCCCTTCCTCTGCCATAGCCGCAGATTTAAATGTTCCAGTTCCTAATGAAGAAAAAGTATAATCCCTATAAACAGTTATGACTTATCCGAAGTCTGGTCTATCGTAACCATTTCCTCCGGCAAAGATATCTTGACTTTATAATTCTGTCCAGGAGTTATATCTCCAACTGTAACATGAATATTGGTCTTAAATTCCCCTGCTGCGAATGAAACCGAGGAAGGTACGGTAATGGAGGCAGGGAGTTCCTGCTCTTTATCACCGACAACTAATGTTGCTGATAAATTAATTGTAGTAGCTTCCGAAGATTTCGCGCGTAAGACTTCTACATCAAAACCCTCATATCCTGTGGAAGGAAAGGAAACCGATTGTGTGCCTGTGGCGAATGTCACCCCCATTGTTGTGCTATTGTATATATCTCCTTCATTGTCGGTGTTGCACGATACAAAAAAAGTTGCAGTGGCAACAAACATGCCGATTATATATTTATTTACTTTCATAATTTACTTGCTTACAGATTAATACTATTTATGATCACCTATCGGATTCTGATCTTTGCTAGAATCCATGTTCGGATTACCATCAAATTCCGTTTGAGGAATAGTTAATACCCATGCATACGACTCAGGATCTTCCGTATCTGTACCAGCAATTAAAGCACTGGATGGCCAGCCCATGTCTGCAGTACGTCTGAATCCTTGTTTCAGACGGCGTATATCATAGATACGTCCAAATTCTCCCCAAAGTTCAATACGGCGTTGAATTATAATTTCTTCAAGTAAAGAACCAGTTTCATCTGAGGTGAGCTTACCTAATGCCGTTCCTGTTTTTTTGCAAGTGTAATCCTCATCACGTTTTTGCATTAAACTGTTCAACATCAGTTGTGCGCCTTTGTCATCATTTAAACGACAAGATGCTTCTGCTGCGGTTAAAAACATTTCCTCAATACGCATAAAAATATAGTCACCCGTCCATTTCGCATAATCTTTAAACTTGAATTTTTCTTGTTGGTAACCATTCTTTTCATTATTCTCGTCTTGTGGATTCCACCATTTTTTGCGGACATCATTTGTGCCTAGCTTTGCATAAAGCAGTTTGTTTATCTGTTTTCGAGCACTAGCTCCATATTTCCCTTGATCCGCATCCATGTGTGTAAAGAAACCTGCATACATTCCGGACTGGTCGGCTATGATTTCGGCCGCCCACATCACATTATTGGCAGTAGCATCATTCATTCCACCGGTTACCGCAGTTCCAGTGCCGATACTACACCCACTTTTGCTTATTGCGGCATTCGCGGCATCCAAAGCGGTCTGCCAGTCTTCCATCACTAAAGCGACACGAGCCTTTATACCTGAGGCAACAGCCTCATTGATATGGCTGATATGTTTTCTTTTACCTGAGTTGCCCAGCATGGTAATTGCTTTGTCAAGATCCGAAGTGATTTGTTGATATACTTCTTCAACCGTTGCGCGCCCTTTACCTTCTGTTGCAATATCAGTCGGTTCTGTATAGAGTGGTACACAAGGTTCGCTTTCATGTCCTTTATAAGTGCGAGAAAACATTTGTGCCAGCATAAAATAACTGTAAGCACGTACAGCGTAGGCTTGTCCAAGCACATAATTCTTTTCGGTTTCACTTCCAGACATGGTTTCCTCTTCTGCCAAAATGTAATTGACATTAGAAATCCAAGTGTAATAGCCATTCCACATATCATAAGAACGCCATCCGGTAGAGGTATATCTTGATTTTACGTTGTAAACGCAATCATACCAAAACCAGCCGCTACCTTGTCCGTTCATAATGCAATCTTCACCCATAACATCTGCCACCAGATTATAAGCTGTGATACCGAAACATTGATGAGTGTTAGAGCTGTTTGAAACCCCTGCTGTATACATTGCTCGATATACACCATTCAATGATACTAATGCATTAGTTGCTGTTCCTAATAATTCGTTGCCAGAAACAGAAGATGAAGGACTGGTTTCCAAAGCATCCTCACTGCAAGCTACCACAGACATTGCAGCCATCCCGGCAAATATGTATTTAAATATTTTTTCATACTTTCCTGTATTCTTTTAAATTGTTAGAAATTAATTTCAAAACCTACTGAATAAGTCTTGTTGGGAGCATAAGAATAGTCTGTTTCGCCCTTGAAGTTATACTGTGGTCCATACCGTCCAAATGAGAAAATAAAGCGAGATTATCTACCGATCCGAATATGCGGACAGACTCTAGCCCGGCCTTCTTTAGCCATTGTTTGGGAATAGTGTAGCCCAAAGTGATATTTTTGATAGCAAAGTATGAAGCATCAACTAAAAAACGGTCTGAAGCTGTGTAGGAACCTCCAATTTGAATACGAGGTACATCTGTGATGTCACCAGGTTGTTGCCAACGTCTCAAAGCATGTTTGTTCCATGTATTGCCTGCATACATAACTTCCATAGAACCAGCGTATAATGAATCATAAACTTTACCTCCTATAGAATATGTACCCAATATTGACAAATCGAAATTCTTGTAAGAGAAATCGGTATTGATACTACCATATAAATCAGGTATACGGCTGCCGGAATAATATTTGCTGTTCGCAGCTTTTTGATAGTCACTGCTGATATATTCGTTAGTGATGTTGCCATTATCATCCTTATCATATACCCAATAGAGCTGCGCTCCTGTTGCAGGATCCACACCGGCAGATTTAGCCATATAATATGTATTAATAGGCATTCCCTCTTTAATACTGAAAACTCCCTTGATAATTTCAGGAGATTCCCCAGTTAGTTTCAGCACTTTATTGGTTACAGTAGAGCCCATCCAAGTTAAGTTCCATATAAAATCAGTGGTTTTGATAAGGGAACCACCTAAACTAAATTCAAACCCGGTATTACGCATAGAACCGATATTCGCATTGTATTCAGAGAATCCACTAGAAGTAGCCTTAGGGTATCCCAGCAACATATCCGTTGTTTTGCGGTTATAATATTCAGCACTAACATTCAAGCGTCCGTCAAACATACTTGCCTCAATACCGACATTTAAATTACCGCTTTTTTCCCATGAAAGTTTTTTGTTTTCCAAAGCACCGATCAGACCTCCTACTTGATTGGCATTCGGATATTCCAATGGATAGAGTCCTTGCCAAGGATAATAATCCGGTACATATCCTCCTTCAAGACTATCATATCTTAACAGATTATCATTACCTTGTTCACCATAACTGATTTTAGCTGATAAATTAGAAATCCAAGTCAAATTCTGCATAAACTTTTCTTGTGAAATTCTCCAGTTGGCACCGACAGACCAGAAAGTACCCCAACGGTTATCTTTTTGGAAGCGTGAAGAACCGTCCGTACGGATAGAGGCTGAAAAATAATATTTTTCATTAAAGTTATAATTGAATCTTCCAAAGAAGGATTCCACACGATAATCTTCCGAATACGAGTCTGCATTGTATAGATTTGTACCCGGACGCAATTCAAGAATACCATCTACTAAATTGGTTTTTCCGGCAGACAGAAATTCATATTTGTATGCATAAAATTCATGACCAACCAAAAGATCGATGTTATGAAAGTTAAAAGAACGCCCCCATGTCAGTAACTGGTTAAAAGTATAAGATTGGGTTCTTCTGTTATATTTCATCAACAAACCGCCGGCAGCTGCCTGATTACCATGGTGCATATTCATATATGATTTTTGAGATTTGTTCCGGTAGTCCAGACCAAAGTTTAAAGTCAGCTTAATACCTTTAGCCCATCCGGCATCTTCCGAATCTGAGCCGAATGCCAAAAATGTGCGCAAACCGGCTACATCTGTTTTTATATCAGCTTGTCATCCACCAAACCGCCTACGGGATTGAAATCACTATACTGTGGGCGTTGTACACTACCGTCACCGTAGTCCAGTTGGCGATTTCCATCGGCATCTAATACATCTTTACCATCTTCTCCCTTTATATACACCGGGTAAATCGGAGCCATAAATTGTGCAGAGTACCACACATTTGAATTAGATGAATCTTCGTAATCACTGAAATTTTGTGTGGAATTGGAAAGTGACACATTCAATCCAGTCTTCATCCATTTATTCACTTCTGTGTTTATGTTTGCACGGGCATTATAACGTTGGAAACCGGTATTAATCAAGATGCCATCTTCATTTAAATATCCCAAAGAGAACATATATTTGGTCTTTTCTGTACCTCCATTAACAGACAACTGGTGTTCATGACGAAATGCATTGTCTCTTTGTATTGCATCCATCCAAGATTCATTCCATGCGGATGTAGCATCACCCTGCACTCTACCTGTTGCAGGATCTATAATTGTTCCCCATGTGTAATTTTTAAATGGATTATATTGTTCTCCACCTAAAACGCCACCTAAATCTGCTGATGCTTGTCTACCGGCAGCTTCCCAGTTATATCCATTGTCAAAGATATATCCGTTGCGTAAACCTTCATACGTTAACTGTACAAATTCTTTTTGGTCAACCATGTCATAGGCTTTCAAGGAACGTGAAGACCAACCTGCCGTAGAACGCCAAGATACCTTAGTCTTGCCTTCTTTTCCTTGTTTGGTAGTAATCATAATTACACCATTTGCACCACGGGCTCCATAAAGGGCTCCGGCTGAAGCATCTTTTAAAACTGTCATGCTTTCAATATCGGCAGGATTGATAGAACTCATATCTCCACTAAAAGGTATTCCATCAACTACATACAAAGGATCTTGTGAGGCATTGATGGAACCGTAACCGCGAATCACGATCTTGGCAGCTTCGCCAGGTTGACCTGAGCCTGAAGTTGTTAACAGACCTGTAGTCTGTCCTTCCAATCCTTTAGTAACATTACTTATAGGACGTAATTCCAGTTTCTTATTATTAATAACGGATGCTGATCCTGTAAAAGATTCCTTTTTTGCAGTACCATATGCAACAACCATCACTTCTCCAAGCACTTTAGTATCAGATTTTAAAATGATGCTAACATTCTGTTTGATAGAAACCTCTTGACTAGCCATCCCGATAAAGGAAACCACCAAAGTCTTTGCAGAACTAATCAGTTATTTAATTTATTGATAATCAGTATTTAATACACTAAAGTCTTATCTGTTTTTCTTTATTTAAGCCATTCTAAGAGTATGAAAATAATTGTTTTCTACCTTTCTTCTACTGAAAGAAATAATAGACGTATAACATTTTGTAACACTCACCGCTGCCCTGTTCATAAAATGAAACTAAATTTATTATCTTCACTGAAAAGATATCGATAGCCCCTAAATAACATAAATTTGTTCTTAAAAGAGCCCCTTATCTTTGCTTTAAAACAATCTTGGCTTTTTAATAAGGTTCATCCTGTATAAATAGAAAATATGTGCAAAAAGAGTGCTACGAAAATTTTCACTATTAATAGAAATATTCTTTTCAAGCTAATAGGAAGATTTTATATCGTACAGAGTTACACATTCCTAAATATACAAAATGATATTATAAGGTTACATGTTTTTCTAATATATGAGTTTATACAATACTAATCTATGAATAACAATTAATATTAAGTTGTATCATTATATCCATGTTCTCACTTTTTGTTTTTTACATAATATTCTAAATCTTTGTTTTACAGAACAATATGTATACAGGTGTATAAATATCTGTTTTAGTATCCTTCTCTTTTCCCGTTTCTCTACAAAAAGTGAGGTAAACGAGAGCATAATCCACATAACTTTATATTAAATCAAATGAAGACAAATATTATTAGTCAAAATGGCTTTGATTAGTTTTATTCTTGAATTCTAATTTATCCATTTTAGGTCTATTTGTTTTAAGCTATACTTGTATATTACTTAAGTTACAATTTGATTCTATAATTATTACAAAATTATTAATTCTGTAATTCGTATATATATTATATAGATCTTAAGAATGTCCTACAATTTCTAAGCATTGAGCTTTAAGTAAAGTTTTTGGATGGATAGCCTATATCTTTCATTTATGTATTGAATGTATTGCCAAAGTTGATATTTCTTGGTCTTTTTATATTTTAAGGCTTCCAAAAGATTGTTTGCTCTTCGAATTACAGAAGAAAACAGGGGGCATAAAGTAAAGTGGCAAACTATTATCATCATTTTCCGATGCAAAATTTTATATATGAATATTATATGGTATACATATATGATTCTTGCAGAAATTCAAGAACTTTGGTACCTATTTTCTACCCAGTTATGCCAAGATATGAATATTGTCACATTTTATTTCTTTTAGTTTATCGTATTGCAACCACAACAAAAATTTATCATGTTCACAAAACGATAAACTTTATTAAGAAGATAAGACTACATTCACTTATGAAAATGACCCTTCCTCGTCTTTATAAGAAATATTGTATAGACAATAGAGTTTACTACCTTTTTTGACATTTTTTTAGATCTCGTACGATTGTACTTCCCATTACTTCTCCATAAATTTGTGTTGTAGCAAGATTTTTATGTCCTAACAATTTTTGTACAGTTGTTATATTAGCACCTTTATATATCAATAAAGTAGCATTGGTATGCCTTGCAGAGTGGAATGAAAAGTGTTTGTTTATTCTAGCCAATTTACCAATTCGTATCAATTCTTTATTTACGCTTGAATTATTTTTTATTGAAAAAAAAAGAACTCCATTTTCCTTGGTATTTTTGTAACAAAGTTAAAGCTTTACCTTCAAACAATAAACTTAAAGGCAATTTCACTTCTGCACCAGTTTTGACAGAATCAAAGATTAGCCATAATTTTCCATCCATTTTTACGATATTTTTCTCATTTAAGCTTACAAAATCAGAATAACGCAATCCCGTATAGCAGCAAAATAAAAATGCATCAAGAGTATGTTCCAAACAACTATTTCTTCCTATCAAAGACACTTCTTCTAATTTTTTCATTTCTTCCGGTAATAAAAAAAACATGCTTTCCTTCTTTCATTTTAATTTTATATCTTCTGAAAGCATAGTTATTAGGATCGATGTATCCTTTATTAATTGCAGCATTAACAAAAGATTTCAAATGCTTCATGTGTTTAGCTACTGTATTTGTTTGATAGTCGGAATCATAAAGAAATTTTTCAAAATCTGTAACGAAATTATAGGTTAAGTCTTCAAACTCAATTGTCGGTTTGAACGATTGTAAAAGGGATATTGTCGTTAAATGGTTACGCTTTGTGCTGTCTTTTAGCTGAGAAGACATTATTTCTTTACGTGCAAACCCTAAAAATGAAGCATCTGTGTTCGATTTGAACTCTTCTTTTATGAGGCTTAAGGTTATTGTCTTTCCTTGCCTCCACAAACTTAATTCTTTCTTTTCTAATTCTATAATAAATTCATTAAGCATGCCATTCAGTGCATCTTGATTAGGATGCTCTTTAATAATCTTTCTTTTTACATCCCATTGTTCTGGCCGTAAATAAACATGCGTAGAAAAATACACTTTCTTTTTATTCAAGTAAGCTTCAACTTGAACTAAAGCAGTTCCTCTGTCATTTAAACTTTTTTTTCGATTGTAAACGAAACGATAACTGATTTTCCTCATAATTTAATTCTTTAAATTGAAATTCTATAATAAGACGCAATAAAGAAAAGTAGAAAAGCATTATTCTGCTATTTTGTTCTCATCTTTATATTTATTAGGCGATTTGTTAACGTTTATAGGTTAATGTATGTTTATATGGTCAGTTATAATTTGAAACTCTCTTTTTCTTACGACTTTAAAAAAAGAATAAATATGAGGTTTGTTTTCGTTTTTTGTGAGTTTTAAATGCCCAAAAGCATAAAAATATAGCAGTTTAGTATGATTTTTACAATAATTTGTTTGAGATTACAATTTTATTCATACCTTTGCAATTTGTTAGAGTGAATGAATTTATATTAATGTAAAGTTAAACTTTAAGAGAGAATTTTATGAAAAGAAAATTAATGCTGTTATTGACCTGCCTTTTTGTAGGTATAGGTTTGGTAACCGCTCAGATCACGAAAGTAACAGGTACTGTTATTTCGGAAGAGGACGGATTACCCGTAGTTGGCGCCTCTATTTTAGTAAAAGGTACCACTGTAGGTACAGTTACTGACATGGATGGTAAATTTACATTATCAAATGTTCCAAGTTCTGCAAAGACTTTGGTAGTTTCCTTTATCGGAATGGCTACACAAGAAGTGGCTATAAAACAGACTGTCAATATTACTTTGAAGTCGGATGCCGAAGTGCTTGAAGAAGTGGTAGTAACAGGATATGGTAATTTCAAAAAATCATCATTTACAGGATCAGCCTCTAATGTATCAACAGAGAAATTACAAGATATCCCTACAGTTAGTGTTCAGGATCGTTTAGCGGGTTCTGTATCTGGTGTACAAATTACATCAACTTCAGGACAACCCGGAGCTGTCGCTTCTGTACGTATTCGTGGTATGGGTTCTATCAATGCCAGCAATGAGCCATTGTACGTTATTGACGGAGTCCTATGCTGAATGGCAATGTTAGTGAATTCTCATACGCAGATTCAGGTAACAGCCTTATGGCTACATTAAACAGCAACGATATCGAATCTATGACCGTGATAAAAGATGCCGCCGCTGCATCACTTTACGGTTCTCGTGCTGCCAACGGTGTAATTGTTATCACAACTAAAAAAGGGGCATCCGGCAAGACAAAAATCAATTTAAGAGCAGATTGGGGACTTTCCAACATGGCCATTAACTACCGTCCGATCTTAAATGGAGAAGACAGACGTGAAATACTACATCTGGGACTTGCAAACTATGCATTAAACAATGGTAATGACGAAGCAGCTGCAAAAGCCTTCGCAGATAAGAATATTGAAGACTTCGCCGCAAGACCATGGTCGGGTTATACAGACTGGAAAGACGTCTTATTCCGCAACGGAAGTCACCAAAATTATGAAGTAAGCGCACAAGGAGGAAGCGAAAAAACACGTTTTTATACTTCCTTTGCTTATACTAAACAGGAAGGTATTACAAACGTTTCCGGCTATGAACGCTTTACCGGACGTGCCAATGTAACTCATCAAGCCAATCGTTTGACACTGGAGGCAAACACAATGTTTACCAACTCCACTCAAAACGTAAACAACGAAGGGACCAGTTTTGCCAGCCCCATCATGTGCTATGCAATGACTGCCTCTCCTTCTACATATCCGTATAATGAAGATGGTTCTTTCAGCACAAACTTCCCGGCATTAAATGGTGCCAATCCTATACAAACAGAAGCCTATAATTATAACAGAAGTACAATAAACCGTTTTTTAGGTTCTCTTTCTGCAACATGGAACATTTGGGACAACTTAAACATAAAAGAGGTAGTCAGTTATGATTTCAATCAAAACAATGAACGTGTTTGGTGGGATCCCCGCTCAAATGACGGACGTTCTTCTAATGGAGTTTACCAGCGTGTTATGGGAAACCGTGCGAAATTGAATACCCAAACTCAATTGACATATAACAAAGTAATTGCAGAAAAGCACACTTTAGACGCTTTAATTGGCTTTGAAACAGAAGATTACAAATATGATTATGTATATGCTAACGGAAACACCTATCCATCTTATCTGCCGGAAATAGAAAATGCAGGTAATACCCGTGCATCCAGCAGTGTACAAAGATATCGTATGACATCATTTCTAGGACGTTTGAACTATGATTATGAAAATAAATATTATTTCAGTGCCAGTTTCCGTCGTGACGGAAGTTCACGTTTATCTAGAGAAAGCAGATGGGGTGATTTTTGGTCTGTATCCGGTTCGTGGAGAATTACCAGTGAATCTTTCATGGAAAATATAAAAGAAGTAATTACTGATGCCAAGTTACGTGCTTCTTACGGTGTAAATGGTACACAGCCATCTGATTATTATGGTTATTTGGGTGTTTTCGGATTTGGATACAATTATAATAAAGGAGCTGGTTCTGCAGAAAATCGTATCGAGAATCCTAATATGAAATGGGAAAAGAACTATGCAACAAATATAGGTCTGGACTTAACTTTGTGGAATCGTCTGGCTTTAACATTCGAATGGTACAATCGTGAAACTAAAGACTTGTTGATGGATAGAGCTATATCTGCTGTACCCGGCATTATTGACGGGAGTGGTATTGCTAATACATTGATGAATGTAGGCTCAATGAGAAACCGGGGATTTGAGTTTGAAATCAAATCAACGAATATTCAAAACAACAATTTGACATGGACTACCACATTCAACATCAGCCACAATAAAAACAAATTAACAAAGTTGGATGGTGAACAGAACGAAATGATTAGCGGTGTATCCATTCATCGTATTGGGGAACCATACTATTCTATTTATGCTTATGAATATGCAGGAGTTGATCCTGCAACAGGTAAAGAATTATATTATATAAACGGAGAAGATGGAAGCAGAGAGACAACTACCAACTCCGCACAAGCAAATAAAACAATCATAGGATCAGTTGAACCTACCGTACAGGGTGGTCTCACAAACTTTGTAAGCTGGAAGTTTATTGATTTCAATATGACATTAACCTACTCATTAGGAGGCCATGCTTATGACTATGCGACTTGGTTGCAATCTAACGGAGGTACATATAATTATTTGGGTAACGTACCTGCTTATTACAAAATAGAAGACACTTGGAAAAAACCGGGCGATAATGCTAAATTACCTCAGTTTGCATATGGAAATACTAATATCGCATCATCTCGTTGGTTGATGTCTACAGATCATTTGCGCATCAAAAATATCACATTAGGTTTCACTATGCCTTCCAAAGTATCTCAAAAGTGGGGAATCAACAAATTAAGGGCTTTCGTTTCTGCAAACAATCTGTTGACATGGAAATCAGATGGTTTATATGTTGATCCGGAAACACCCGTTGATGGACTATGTACATTTGAAACACCGGCTTTAAGAACCATTACATTTGGCTTAGAAGTTGGATTCTAATTTATTAATTATAAAGTTTATACAGAATAAGAAACAGGATATTAAAATTCCATTATCCAGAAATCTTATTCAACATATAATCTAAAAAATAAAGAGAACAAAATGAAAAAAATATATAAATCTCTAGTTTTCACGATGGCAACCATTGCATTGACTTCGTGTGTAAACGATTGGCTAGATCTGACACCATCAGATAGTATTCCCAGTAATTCTGCCATCACAAATTACAATGATGCAAAAACCGCTTTGTATGGTATGTATGATGGTCTGCAGGGAAACTCTACCTATACACAGTATTATGCCGCACGTATGTTTTACTATGGTGACGTCCGGGGAGATGACATGCAGGCACGTACACAAGGAATGCGCTCTTCCAGTTGTTACGAAATGAAATACACCATTGACGATGCTCCCAACATGTGGAATGTACAATACAATGTATTACGCCGTGCCAACCGTTTGATAGAAGCCGTAGAAAATAACAAAATAACAGATGCCGAAAAGAATCAGGCAAATGTGAACAACATCTATGCACAGGCAAAATCTGTTCGCGCCTTGGTACATTTTGATTTGGTAAAAGTATATGGTATGCCTTATTCTTTTGATTATGGAGCTTCAATGGGAGTACCCATTGTGACCACCCCGATAGATCCTTTGAATGCCAGTGCTATTCCCGGACGTAATACAGTGGCCGAAGTATATGCCCAAATTGTAAAAGATTTAACCGAAGCCATTGACTCCAAAGCCTTAAATGTTTCTAAATCAGCTGGAGACAATCAAGGATTTATTGACGAATGGGCTGCCAAAGCTCTACTTACACGCGTGTATATATACATGGGTAAAAACCAGGAGGCTTTAGATATAGCAAAAAACATTATCGAAAATTCTCCTTATAGCCTATGGACAAAGGCTCAATATGCAAACGCTTGGGATAAAAACAACGCCAATCATATCAATGAAATGATTTTTGAACTTGTCAATAGCGGCTCTGATGACTGGGCAGACCGTGAAGGTATTGCATATTTATATCATGAAGATGGATATGCCGATGCTATTTGCACAAAATCATTTGTTGATATGTTAGCTCAAGATCCAAGTGATGTTCGCTTGGATGTGATTCTGCCGGTACAATTGAAAACAGATGACAGTGGAAAACCGACCGATATGTATAAGACCTATGGAGACAATCGTATCTTTATCAATAAATTCCCAATGGGAAGTTTAGGGGATATGCGATTAAACAATTTACCTATTCTTCGTTTGTCAGAAGTGTATTTAAATGCAGCAGAAGCTGCAGCTAAGTTGAATGACAAAGCTTCTACAGTTAAATATCTGAATGAAATTATTAAAAACCGTACAGATGATACAAAACAATTAGTTACAGAGTCTACCGCTACTCTAGAAAGAGTCTTATTGGAACGTCGTAAAGAATTAGTAGGTGAAGGACAACGTTTCTTTGACGCCATGCGTAATAATGAAACAATAACACGTTATACCAATGAAGATGAGAAAGGTTGGCATTATTCTATAAATAAAGAATCACAAGTATTCGACCGTTCTTATTTTAGAGCGATTTTACCAATACCTGTCAGTGAAACCAATGCTAACCCTATTTTAAAAGCTCAACAAAATCCAGGTTACTAAATAAAAATTCAACTCCGCTAATTCTCAAATAATCTTTAAAGGAAGGAGTTGAAAGAAAAAAATGCTTATCAAGATGTTCCAATACACAGGAGCATCCCTTTGAAACAAATACCTGACACTCCTTATACAAATACATTGTTTGTGCCAACAGAATTATCCATCAACATCTTCCATTCAATTTCATAAGAAAGAAGCGATATCCTGCCAATCCCTCATATCAAAACCAGGTTTAAAAGGCAAGCCCCTCTCACCTTTTATATTATAATAAACATTTCCCATCCCTACGTTTTTCGCACCTTCAACATCATTCTTCCAGTTATCTCCAATCATTAAAGAAGTATGTAGCTCGGACTGTGTAGCCGACATGGCAAAATAAAAAATCTCCGGAAACGGTTTATGTACTCCTATGTCCTCTGACAAAACAATTTTCTTAAAATACCCTTCCACACCGGCAGAACGCATCTTCTGTTCCTGCAATTCCCTGAATCCATTGGACAAAATATACAGATTATAACTGGATGCCAAATATTCCAAAGCTTCTCTTACATGAGGCATTAGTTTCTTCTTGTAAATTATATCATCAAAAAAATTATCCGAATAGGCTTTTACCAACGCTTTATCTGTAACTCCTACCTGCAACAATGGATAGGAAAATCTTTGCTCATTCAACTCATCTTTTGTAATCCTACCAGCACCATATTCATTCCACAACTCCTCATTCTTCCCGCTGTACAAGGTATAAAAATGAGAAAAAGAACGAAAATAACGATCAAAATGATATTTATCATACATATCTTGGAATGTATCACGAGCGTTTTCAGTAAAAGCCCATACTGTATCATCCAAATCAATAAATATACTTCTATACATACAACATAAAGCAGATTAAAAAAGGGTTGCGTCACTCACGGCACAACCCTTTCACAAAACAATAATTTAAATTCTCTTATTTCACCTGAATAACAAGATAACGTGATACGCTCCAAAATTCAGTAGGATTTGTAATTTTCAAGGCCAGTTGCCCTTTTGCATCTTTCACTAGTTCATATGAACCTACCGGATGTGTAGTCAGCAATTCAGCACGTTTAGAATACAACTTGATTTCCTTATCAGTACGAATATCAATCTGAGTAAAATAATCCTTATTAAAGTCCGCACTTTTCAGGACATCACCTTTTTCAAGAATTTTCTGGTCTTTCAATTCAGATTTTGTTCCAAAAACAAACCAGGCAGCATTCAAAGCTTTATCCTGGCTGGCTACAGTTGCAGCCTTCGCTTCATTTTCAGCGGTCAGTTCACTTACATTCTGGCTTAAACCAGCTACAGCATCATCCAGCTCAGCGATACGAATATTTTTTGAAGCTAATTCAGCCTGCAGAGTCTCAATCTGCTGCTGTTTAGCTTCCAACTCCTTCGTCAGGTTGGCTACAGCTTTCTTCAACTGAGCGGAATTATACTGACTATTCTTCAATTGCTTCTCCAGTTTCGCAATCTGCTCACGGTTTGACTGCAATTTTTCACTGATGAAGCGAATATCTTCTTTTATCTTATCAGCACTATTCTCACGAATAGAACCACTCTGTAAGTCTACACGATTTTCAGCCTCATTTATCTGACGAAAACCTTCCTGTACTTCATTGAAAGCACCCATGATATCGTCCAATTCAGCATTTCTGTTTGACAGTTCCACCATCAAAGAATCATTTTGAGCCTTCAAGGCATCTTTCTGAGCTCCATTACCACATGAAGTCAATAAAGCTACAGATAACAACGATAAAAATACTAGTTTTTTCATTTGCTTTACATTTTAAGTTTATTCATTTTTAGTCCTCTTTCCCACTGAGTACAATTACAATTTCACCTCGTGGCTCGTTTTGAGTGAAATGCGCTATAACTTCAGTTAATGTGCCCCGAACACTTTCTTCGTGAATTTTTGAAATCTCACGACATACGGAAACAGGCCTTTCGGCACCGAAAAACTCGGCAAATTGAGTTAAGGTTTTCACCAAACGGTAAGGTGATTCATAAAATATCATCGTCCGTTTTTCTTCTTGTAAAGAAGTCAAACGGGTCACTCTTCCTTTTTTTTGTGGCAAGAATCCTTCAAAACAGAAACGTTCATCAGGCAATCCCGACGCCACCAGCGCAGGTACAAAAGCAGTAGCTCCAGGCAAACATTGCACTTCGATGTCATTCTTCACACACTCACGCACTATCAAAAATCCGGGATCAGAAATACCAGGAGTTCCAGCATCAGATATTAAAGCAACAGTTTCGCCTGCTTTGATACGATTCACAATACCTTCCACTGTTTTATGCTCATTAACTTATGATGAGACTGCATGGCGTTCTTAATTTCAAAATGTTTCAAAAGAATGCCCGAAGTACGCGTGTCTTCCGCCAATATCAAATCAGCCTCTTTCAACACACGGATGGCACGGAAAGTCATATCCTCTAAATTTCCTACAGGAGTAGGTACGACATACAGTTTTCCCATAAAACAATTGCATTCTGTTATAATGGAACAAATGTAGAAAGAAATTAAATGAATAAAGTTAATTGCCTCCATTATTTAACAGATGTTGCACTTTAGTTTAACATTATATCTTTTATTAATAAATTTCCGAGTGAAAATAGTCCTTTTTCGAGGTACAAATCGTACATTTGTACCTAAAATTAATCTATATTGTTACATCAAAATTATGGTAGTTTTTTCAGAAGACCACATTCAGGAAACGCGTAGAAGAGGAAGAATAGAAGTAATATGCGGTTCTATGTTCTCAGGTAAAACCGAGGAACTAATCCGCCGTTTAAAAAGAGCGAAATTTGCCCGTCAACGGGTTGAAATATTCAAACCGGCCATGGACACACGCTATTCAGAAGAAGAAGTCGTATCACATGACAGTAATTCCATTGCATCCACCCCCATCGATTCTTCTGCCAGTATCCTACTTTTCTCATCAGACAAAGACGTAGTGGGAATAGACGAAGCTCAATTTTTTGATGAAGGCCTGGTTGATGTTTGCAACCAGTTGGCCGACAATGGCATACGAGTCATTGTAGCAGGATTGGACATGGATTTTAAAAGAATTCCTTTTGGTCCTATTCCTGCCCTGCTGGCTATCGCTGATGAAGTAACCAAAGTTCACGCCATTTGCGTGAAATGTGGAAATCTAGCCTATGCCACTCATCGAATCACCAAAAGTGACAAGCGGGTTTTATTGGGAGAAAAGGCTGATTATGAACCGCTTTGCCGAGCCTGCTATATGGAGTCCTTGAAAGAAGAAACTGAAAATAAATAACATATGCTTTATGCTGCAGAAAAAAATAACATTCGACAGTTTTATCCGTGGAATATTGACAGCGGTTGTCATTATCGGCATTCTATACTTAGTAAATCAGCTTAGCGGAGTGCTACTCCCCTTTTTCGTGGCATGGCTTATTGCTTATCTTATCTACCCGATGGTTATTTTCTTCCAGCATAAACTGCGTCTGAAGAATCGGGTTATCTCCATATTTGTTGTTTTATTAGTATTATTATCCATTATCACACTAGCATTTATCGGACTTGTTCCACCTATCATTGAAGAATTCGGCAAGCTGAAAGAGCTGCTTACCGAATACTTTATCGAAGGTTCCAAGCAAGCAGCTATTCCCGGCACTGTGGCCAATTTCATAAAAGAACATATAGATATGCTGAAAATACATGAAGCACTGAACGAAAACAACTTCGCAAATACTATGCGTAATGTGCTTCCACAAGTATGGGCCTTGTTGACCCAATCCGTCAATATTGTGGTCAGCGTATTTACCTCATTCATTATCCTGCTTTATACCTTCTTTATTTTATTGGATTATGAAGCCATTGCGCGAGGATGGATTAAACTGGTTCCTATCAAACACCGTGAAATGACAATACGCATTGTTACTGATGTACAAGATGGAATGAACAAATATTTTCGCGGCCAGGCATTTGTTGCCTTTTGTGTAGGAATTCTATTCAGTATAGGTTTCCTTATTATTGACTTCCCATTAGCTATCGGTTTCGGTTTATTTATCGGACTTCTCAATATGGTACCTTATCTTCAGCTCATCGCTTTCATCCCCACCGTCTTATTGGCACTACTGAAAGCAGCGGATACAGGAGAGAATTTCTGGTGGATATTATTTTGCGCTTTTTTGGTATTCTGTATCGTGCAAATCATACAAGATGGCCTAATTGTACCAAAGGTTATGGGAAAAATTACAGGTCTGAATCCTGCCATCATCCTATTATCTCTCTCTGTTTGGGGAGCGTTAATGGGAATTGTAGGAATGATTATTGCTCTACCTTGTACCAGTTTAATGCTCTCTTATTATCAAAGGTATATACGAATAAAAGAAAAAGAATTTTCCGAAAGTACAAAAACGACTGACAATCAACAAATAAGCAATACCAAAGAGAAATAATTCAAAAAAAACAGGTAATATATTTGCATGTTTCATTTAAAAAGTCTACCTTTGCACTCGCAATTCGGAAGAATAGCAATAACAAAGGATTGATTCGCTAGCTCAGCAGGTAGAGCACAACACTTTTAATGTTGGGGTCTTGGGTTCGAGCCCCAAGCGGATCACCAAGAAAAAAAGAGAGTTACATCAAAATAACTCTCTTTTTTATATCAGAATTAAACTGGTTAAACCAAGAATGGATTTTCCGGGTCAGTTTCCCAAAATATTCTTGACGCACCAGTCTTTCTCACTAGAAAGTTTGAAACATTTATGCCCTCATGCCCTCACAAAAAACATAACAAGCTAATTATAAACCACTTATACATCAGTGTAAAAATACTTACTCTCATTCATGCTCTCATGCCCTCACTACATTTTCAAGATAATTTTCTCATAGCATATTGGTTATCAGTTATATATTCTCTTTTTTATAAACTATTCCAGCTTGATACAAAGTAGAGCATTCCAAAACTTCCTCGTAAAAAGCACCATAAAGGATTTGTACCTCCACGGAATGACGGCTTACGATGCGTCGGCAAAGATAAAAAACACCCCCGTTTCTGATGTGGAATTTCATTCTGGACGCATGGAAGTTCATATACATACACATAAGAATGAACATAATGTATGTATGGCCTGCACATACATCAGATTCGCCACTAAAAGATTTTATATGTATCCTCAGACCTTTCCTACCTTATGATTAAGGGTTTTCTTCCCGTGTGTTTTATCTCCGCAAGCCTTTGGAGTAAACTCCATAGCCTTGGGAGATAACTCCAAAGCTTATGGAGATAATTCCAAAGGCTATGGAGATAGAATACATCCGTATAAAAAGGTTTAATCAGAAGACAGAAAAGGCTTATGCAACAGGCTGGAGATGCGATATGCATTCTTTTAATCCCGCTGACAGGTTATTATTTTTTTCAGTATCTCCTCCTCTTGAATGTCATAACAGCAGAAAGGCCGGACTGACAAACTTCTTTCACACACACTACAGATGTTTATACCGAACCTGAAGAAAGATATGAATAGAATAATAAAAAGCAGTCTTCATTAAATTTCTACCGCCCAATTTATCAACTGTTTAAACAGAATGACCACACTGTTCTATTTCTCCCTTTTAAACATAAATAATACCGATGGCTTGTTCATTCCTAGAATAATAAATACCTTTGCAGCCTTAATAAAAAAAACAATGAAGTTTGATATAAAAAAACATATTTATTTAATACTTTTATTCATCTTACCCTTCACTGTAAAAACAGCGCAGTCACAAGAAGTGACCAACATCCATATAGCGGTAACAGATACTGTACCAGCCTATACAAGCGACTCTGCCGTTATCAACTTCTTAAAGGACGCCGGCATTCCTATCACCCAAAACAGCAAACTGAAATTATTAAAAAGCGGTCGGGCCAAATTCATCGATCTCTTTGAAGAAATACGGCATGCCAAACATCATATCCACTTAGAATACTTCAATTTTCGTAACGATTCCATAGCGAACGCACTATTTGATTTATTGGGGGAGAAAGTAAAAGAAGGGGTGGAAGTTAGAGCTTTATTTGATGCCTTCGGCAACTTGTCAAACAACAAGCCATTAAAAAAGAAACACATAAAAGCAATCCGTGACAAAGGTATAGAAATTGTCAAATTCGACCCTTTCAAATTTCCCTATATCAATCATGCCCTGCACAGAGACCATCGCAAGATTGTAGTCATAGACGGAAAAATAGGATATACTGGTGGAATGAACATAGCCAATTACTACATAAAGGGTCTGCCGGAAATAGGCGACTGGCGTGACATGCATATCCGTATAGAGGGAAATGCCGTAAACGAATTGCAGAACATCTTCCTGACTATGTGGAACAAAAGCACTAAACAACACATAAGCGGAAGCCAATACTATCCCCTACGAAACGATTCTACTTTCAAGGGAAATAAGAATGTAGCTATTGTAGACCGTATTCCGAAAAAAGAGCCCAAACTGATGAGGCAGACTTATATCAAGTCCATTGGTGCCGCACAGGATAAAATACAAATAGTGAACCCTTATTTCACTCCCATTCCAAGCATTAAAAAAGCCATAAAACGGGCTCTGAAGCGAGGTGTTGAAGTAGAAATCATGATACCGGGCAAATCGGATATTCCTTTTACCCCCGACGCCGCATTCTATACAGCAAACAAGCTGCGTAAGAAAGGGGCAAAGATTTATGTGTATAATGGCGGGTTCATCACTCTAAGATCATGATGGTGGACAGCCTGTTCTGCACTGTGGGAAGTACGAATCTGAACAGCCGGAGCCTACGCTATGACTATGAAGTCAACGCTTTTATTTTTGACAAAGAAACCACACATGAACTGAGTACCATGTTTGACCATGACAAGCTGGACAGCACTCTGCTCACTAAGGAAGAATATAAAAAACGCTCCGGATGGAAACGCTTCGTCGGTTGGTTCGCCAATCTGTTCAGTCCGTTCCTATAAACCTCTGCCACTTCCCCAAACAAAGGTTTACAAATTGTTTCATCTCCTGCAAGGACGGGACTTATCCCATCTGCAACTTATTCTCCATGCAGTAAAGTTTGACAGGTCATCCTCTAAGAGAACAATGCCTGTAATCATGAGAAATGTTACTCCACCATCACGGACGGTATCCCTGACAAGTATGGAAAACCACGGCTTAACTGCAGGGAAATGCTTTTCTCTCCATATGTTTCACTTTATTATAGAACAAAGATAAAATAAATCGCTTTTTCATCCCCATAAACTACGATATTTTTCTTATTTTTGCCCAAATATGTAATTCCGCCCGAGAAGGCATAAGAGAACGAGACAGAACGATGAGAGTAGTTGATTTAATAAAAAGCACGGACAATACGGCTTTTTCTTTTGAAATTCTCCCTCCGCTGAAAGGAACGGGTATTGAAAAACTATATAAAACGGTTGATACGCTACGCGAATTCGACCCTAAATATATTAATATTACAACCCACCGCAGCGAATATGTGTACAAAGAGCTGGGAAACGGGCTGTACCAAACGTACACGCCAGCGCCGCCGTCCCGGAACAGTTGCTGTTGCCGCCGCTTTGCAGAACAAATACAATATAACGACAGTGCCACATATCCTGTGCAGCCGGTTTTTCCCGCGAAGATACAGAATAT
>ENA-OQAA01000005-OQAA01000005.1-human-gut-metagenome-genome-assembly--contig:-NODE-5-length-134274-cov-3.522211_pt1 | contig 134274 bp, 155 predicted proteins | sample MGYA00242489_ERZ504515 | MGnify/ENA primary metagenome ERZ504515 (study PRJEB26092, sample SAMD00036237) | human gut metagenome | host: Homo sapiens | study: EMG produced TPA metagenomics assembly of... | reverse complement strand
TCTTGAAACAATTATTGGCGGACTACCAAGTATTCTATACGAACCTTCGTGGTTTCCACTGGAATATCAAGGGACACGGTTTCTTCGTTCTTCATGGTAAATTCGAGGATATGTACAACAACGCTGCGAGAAGGTTGACGAGTTGGCGGAACGTATCCTGATGTTGGGAGGCGAGCCGGAGAACAAGTTCAGCGAGTATTTGAAAGTAGCCCGTGTAAAAGAGGTATCAGGCGTATCTTGCGGTGATGAGGCGTTAAAGAATATTCTTGATACATACGGTCATCTGATCGGTGAGGAGCGTAAACTTCTTTCCTTGGCATCTGAGGCAGGCGATGAGGCTACGGTCGCTTTGATGAGCGATTATCTGAAAGAACAGGAGAAGTTGGTTTGGATGTTAGTAGCCTACTCAACTTGCGATTGCAAGAAATAAAAATAGTAGATTCATTGCGTTTAAAGAAGGCCGGAAGAGATTCCGGCTTTTTTGTTCTATGATATTTATGCTCTGCAACATACTTAACACCTTTTTACATATTTCGTATCTTGTTTAAATTCATCACTGCTATATTTGATTCAAATCTGAAACGCAATTTCAAATATGGAAAACACGCTGCCAAATATGGAAAAAGTGGATGAGAACTATAAAGTGCCTAATTTAGAGAAGGGCATTGCGGTTCTTGAGTACCTTTCCTTGCGGTCGGCGGGGGAAACATTGCAAGATATTAAGTCGGCGCTCGATATATCGCAGACCACGGCTTACCGTATTTTGAATACATTGGTGCGGCTGGAATATCTTAATTTTAGTGAAGACACGAAACGCTATAAACTTTCCCGAAAATTATTGACTCTTGGTTTCAGATCCTTGAATGAACACAATCTTTTAGAGACCGTCTTGCCACATTTGCGTGATTTACGTGATCAAGTGAAAGAGACCGCTTGCTTTGGTGTCTTGGGAGATGAGAAAGGGATTTTTATCGAACAAGCGCAAGGACATCATACGTTCCGCTTCGTCCTGTCGCCGGGAAAGCCGTTTGAGTTGCATTGTTCGGCTCCGGGAAAGGCGATTATGGCTTATTTGCCGAAGACGGTGCGAGATCGTTACCTGTCCTACATGACGTTTACACGGTATAATTCCCGGACGATCACTTCTCGTGAGGCCTATCTGGAGGAATTAGAAAGGTTGGCAAACTGGGGTATGCCATGGATAATGAGGAGGAGCTGAGCGGCGTGATCTGTGTAGGCGCCCCGATCTTTAATTATACGGGATATCCTTGTGGAGCGATTTGGATCTCCGGCCCGAAAGACCGCTTATCGAAAGAGGTGGTGAAAAATACGGTGAAGGCGATCAAGGAGGTTGCCGGGGTAATCTCGAACGAACTAGGATTTAGAAAATAAGGAATACAAAATATACCATGAACACACGAAAATACTTGATAAAAAACTCATTGGTGGCTTGTCTTGTCGGCTGTTGCGTTTCTCTCGCTTCAGCCGGCAACCCACCTTTCTTTACTACGGATGCCGTATTGAACGCAAAGGGGGAGCTATTAATGACACAGAAAGGAACGAGACATCTGGATATCTTTTCAGCGGACGGTAAGAGCTTGCTTCATTCGTTTCCGTTTGATGAGATCCCGACCGGATTGCTTCCGGATGGGGATAAGGTGTATGTGACGACCTTCGAGAACACCGGCCGCCTACAAGTTCTTTCCTTGGAATCGGGTAGGGTGGAAGCGGCCATACCGACGGGATCGGGAGCCTGCCATCCGATGTTCGGGCCGGATAAGAAACATATATATGTATGTAATCAGTTCGATAATTCGGTGGTCGAGGTAGATCCGGTGATGCGTAAGGTAGTCCGGAGCGTGAAAGTGTTGCGTGAGCCTAAATCGGCGGTATTCAGCAAGGATGGCAAGTATATGTTTGTTACGAATTTCCTGCCCGCACAACGGGCGGACGTGGATGTGGTGGCCGCTTGCGTATCGGTAATCGAGATGGATGGGTTTACGAAAGTGAAAGATATCCAATTGGCGAATGGTAGCAATGCCTTACGAGGGATGTGCATCACGCCGGACGGGAAATATATATACGTGTCTCATAACTTGGGACGATTCACGGTGCCTACTTCCCAGCTTCAACAAGGTTGGATGAACACGAGTGCTTTTAGCGTGATCGATGTGGCGAAGCAGGAATTCGTTGGGGCGGTATTGGTGGACGAGCCGGATCGTGGCGCTGCCGGTATCTGGAGTATCGCTTGCGATGACAAGCATATCTTTATCACGCATAGCGGTACGCATGAGGTAAGCTTGATCGATCATCCGGCGATGTTGGCGAAGTTTGAGTCTTATAAGGATAAGAGCCGTCTGGATTACGACTTGAATTTCTTGTATGGACTTCGTGAGCGAGTTCCCTTACAAGGAAACGGTCCCCGAAATTTTATATTTTCGGGAGATAAGTTGATAATCCCTACTTATTTCGCCGATATCTTGAATACCGTCGATATAAATACATTGGAGGTAACGGCTACCGACATGAATCCGGGTCGTACGGAAACGCCGGAGAACAAGGGCGAGAAATATTTTAACGATGCGAATCATTGTTATCAAGGCTGGCAGAGTTGTAATGGTTGCCATCCGGGGGATGCCCGTACGGACGGGATGAACTGGGACTTGATGAATGATGGAGTTGGTAACTCGAAGAATTGTAAGAGCATGTTGTATTCGCATGTGACTCCCCCAAGCATGATCTCGGGTGTTCGTGAGAGTGCGGAATATGCGGTACGTGCCGGTTTTAAGTTCATCCAGTTTTTTGAGCCAGAAGAGGAAATGGCGAAATGTGTGGACGCTTATATGAAATCCTTGCGTCCGGTGCCTAGTCCGTATTTAGTAAATGGGGAATTATCGGATAAGGCGAAAGAGGGAAGAAAGGTGTTTGAGAAACTGAAATGTGGCGAGTGTCATAGCGGTCCTTATTATACGGATATGAAGATGCACCGTATCGGCGAGGATATCGAATTTGAGAAAGGGTGGGACACTCCTACTTTGATTGAGGTTTGGCGTACGGCTCCTTATCTGTTTGATGGGCGTGCGGCTACCATGGAAGAGGTGTTCGAGGTCCATAAGCATGGTATCGATAAAAAGGTCTCCAAGAAAGATGTCGAGGCATTAACGGAATATGTAAACTCCCTGTAAAATAAAAGGATATGAATTATTGTGAGAAAATACATTATACGATATTAAACACTGAGCCGGCTGAGTTCGCGGTTATGGTGGACGATCTATTGTCTCAATTACCTCAAAACGAGGTGATCATGAGACTGGCCTTTTTCGGTACTCCGGGTACGAATGAGGAATACGTGGCACGCCGGGTTTTGCTGCGGGAGAAAATCCGTCGGTATTATGGGGATTGCGAACCGGCTTTGAGCTATGTCTCCCAACCGCCGCTGAACGCTCCTTTGCTGATGGAGGTACATAGCTATGTGCCCGATGCGCAGGATCGGATTACTTTCCGTCATTATCAAGGTGTTCCTTATGTCTTGTTGGAGAATGCCTCGGGACGTTTCCTTTTTGCCGGCGGTTTTCAAGGGGATGTACTCCATTTTGGTATAGAGCCTCAGTCGGTGGAAGCTTTCCGGTTATTGGGGGATGTGCTTCGTCGGGAGGGTTTTCCGTTGAATAGCATTATCCGTCAGTGGAATTATATCGAGCGTATAACAGCTTTCGACGGTCAGGATCAGCATTATCAAGCGTTTAATAACGCCCGGTCTGATTTTTATAGTAAAACGGAATGGACGAATGGTTATCCTGCCGCTACGGGTATCGGGGCGAATCTGGGAGGTATCTTGATCGATGTGGATGCCGCCGTGTTTACTACGCCGGATGCTTTCGCTACGCCGATCGATAATAAGTTGCAGGTGGCTGCCCATGCGTATTCGGAACAAGTACTGGAAGTTGCCCGACAAAAGAAGACGACTCCTAAGTTCGAGCGTGCCAAGAGTATGTCTTTTCAGGATCGTAAATTGATTTATATCTCCGGTACAGCCGCTATCCGTGGTGAGGAGAGCTTGAAGGGAGTAGGGCTGGAACGTCAATTACGGATCACGATGGAAAATATAGCGGAACTGATCGCTGACGCTAAATTGGTTAAGTTACGAGTCTACTTGAAGAATAAATCCGACTACGAGGAGCTGAGCGTTTGATGAATACCTACGGATTAAATATCCCGATCTCTTATATGTGGGCCGACGTTTGCCGGGATGAGTTATTGATCGAGATCGAGGGAATAGCGATACGTTGAAACAGATAGTACTAACAAATATACACAAAAACAAATGAGAAAAGGTTTGAACATGAAAATGGCGGCTATGGGATTGGCGTTGGCATCTATGGTCGCATGTACGGGAAAGACAACAACAGACGCTACTTGTTGCGCGCTAACGGGGAGGGTAATTGTCCGGAAGGAACTTGCCGCAAAGAATGCACGAACGCATGTAATACTAACAATCAAAAAAATAGAACAATGGCTTATTCAAAGAAGTACACGAACGCCGATTTTTATAAAGACGGCAAGTTTCAACAAGATGTCGCTATGGAAGCGATGAAAGATATGTTTGCTTTCTACGATGTTCCTTTCACGGAGTTGATGGCGAAAGATATGTGGGTGACAGACTTTGGTTTGGGTGATTTCGAGAATGTAGGTATGGGTGGTATTTTCTGGATCAACGATCCGGAGTATAAGTATTTCGCTCACGCTATCTATTTGTTGCCGGGCCAGATGATTCCGGAACACGCTCACGTAAAGACTGACTTCCCTGCTAAACATGAGTCTTGGATGGTAGAGAAGGGTTGGGTATACAACTTCTCTGAGGTAGGTGACGAGACTCCGAACGCCCCGGCTATCCCTGCTGGACACGGACCGATCAAGAGCAAGAATTTCGTGGTTCAGAAGGTCGGCGACGTATTACGTCTGAAGAAATTGGAGACATTCCACTTTATGATGGCAGGTCCGGAAGGCGCTATCGTAGATGAGTGGGCATGCTATCACGACAACGCTGGCTTACGTTTCACGAACCAGAAGGCCGCTTTATAAAAACCTCTAGGGTTATGCTTCGTAATTCTAAGGGTTGCCGATCGTGATCCTTAGGGTTTCAATAAACAACCTTCTAAATTTAAATTTAATACATGAATAAATACTATATAATGGTATCACTCTTGTTGTCGACCTCTCTTCTTGTTTCGGCAGGTCCGAAGCAAAAGAAGGTGGATAACTGGATTGACGCCTCAGTAAAACAAAAGTCTGAGCTTCGTGCCTCTTTGGTGAAGGCGAACATGCCGATCATGTCGGCTTGGATCAAGGCGAAGCAGAAGGCTGTCCCGATGTCCGCCGATTTGACGGGGCTGGATCAGTTGGTGCTTGTTACGGCTGCCGGACCGGATGGTACGGATTGGGATTGGGGTACATGGGCGAACGCCGTTTAATCAAGGCGGACGGTAGTTCGGTTTGGTTGGATGAGTTAGATCCTGATTATTGGGTTTCTGGCTCGGGCAGTATCCGCAAGAATACGGATTTATACGGGAATCCTTTGTTGATCGGCGGTAAGAAATACGATCATAGTGTATTATGCCATGCCAATGGCGTGATGGTGTACAATATCAATAAGGAATATGTACGCTTCGAGGCTGAGGTGGGTTTGGCCGATCAGTCGACGGTAGGTAGTGTATTCTTCCGTATCATGAATGTTTTCCCGAAGGAGGAGGCCGCACGTTTGCTAGCCGCTTATCCGAAGGAATTGGGGGCCTTAAACGCTAATATCGATGGGTTGGAGAACTGGTTGACCGCTAGTGACGCTTCCGCCGAGCGTGATATTGTCTTGAATTTGGCTTCTCGTCTGAAAGACGCTGCGTATGTAAAGAACGCTGTTAAGCAGATCGAGACGGAAAAAGATATTGATACTCAGATCCGTGAGTATTTGAAACTTTATGAGAAAACTCAACGTATCTGTAATTTGCAGAGCGACTTGAGTTGGTTGAATATGGAGGCGATTCGTTTGGCTTTCAACGATATGAAAAAGTTGAAAGGCTTCGACGCCACTAAATATCAACCGGTTCTGGATGAGTTGGAACAGCAGGTAAAGAAAGGTTTCGATGGCATTTATAATGGTGATGAGGCCGCTTTGGTTAATGCCGAGAAAGCGATCGCGAATAAACGTACGATCTTGCTGGCGAACCCGTTCTTGGATGGTGATAAAGTCTTGGCTGCCCGCTTTAAATTAGGTGTAAACGCTCATAAGGCAATGGCTCCGGATTTGGGTACGCAGGGTAATAACTGGAGTAACCAAGAGTCCGCCCGCCGTATGGGCTTCGACGCCGATATCGTGGAGTTGAGTAATTTACGCGGGGAGGATGTACAGGTACGGTCGATCTATAAACCGGAAAACGGTTCCTCTGTCGCCGACTTGCGGATGCATTGGATGGCGATCGTGCTATGTTTACCCAGACGATGCCCGATAAGCGTTGGAACGTATTCGAGGTGAAATTGGATGGTACCGGTTTCAAGCAATTGATTCATAATGAGGAGCCGGATCTGGAGTTCTACGACGGAACCTACCTGCCGGACGGACGTATCATCGCCAACTCGAATATCGGTTATCAAGGCGTGCCTTGTGTAAGCGGTGATGACCCTGTCGGTAATATGGTACTTTATACGCCGGACACGAAGAGCTTGCGCCGTCTGACTTTCGATCAAGACGCAAACTGGAACCCGGTAGTGATGAATAACGGTCGTGTGATGTACACTCGTTGGGAGTACACGGACTTGACGCACTATTATTCCCGTATCGTGATGAACATGAATCCGGATGGTACGGAGCAGAAAGCGCTGTATGGTAGCGGATCGATGTTCCCGAACAGTACGTTCGATATTCAGCCGTTGCCGGGCCACGGTTCCGCTTTCGTGGGAATTATCTCCGGTCACCATGGTATTGCCCGTTCCGGTCGTTTGATCGTGTTCGATCCGGCGAAAGCCGTAAAGGCGCCGCTGGTATGGTACAGGAGATCCCGTATCGTAACCGGCCGATCGTGGAGGAGATTAAGGATGAGTTGGTAAATGGCGTATGGCCGCAGTTTATCAAACCGACTCCGCTGAATGATAAATATTTCTTGGTGGCCGCTAAATTAGATCCACAGGATTTATGGGGTATCTATTTGGTGGACGTATTCGATAACGTGACTTGTTTGCGTAAGGTAGAGGGTGAGGGCTATATCAGTCCGGTTGCCGTACGTAAGACACAGACTCCTCCGGCTATTCCGGACCGTGTGAAATTGAATGACAAAGAGGCTACGGTCTTTATTCAGGATATTTACGAGGGAGAGGGTTTGAGAGGCATTCCCCGGGGTACGGTTAAGTCTCTTCGTCTGCACGCTTATGAGTATGCTTACGTGAAGACTACCTCCGATCATAACTGGCATGGAATCCAGTCCGGTTGGGACATCAAGCGTATGTTGGGTACGGTTCCGGTAGAAGAGGATGGCTCCGCTATCTTCAAGATCCCGGCGAATACGCCGATCTCTATCCAGCCGTTAGACAAAGACGGAGTGGCTATCCAGTGGATGCGTAGCTGGTTGACCGGTCAGCCGGGCGAGGTGGTATCTTGTATCGGTTGCCATGAGGACCAGAACCAGATTCCTATCCCGAAACGTGTGATGGCTTCGCAGAAGCCCCGCATGCGTTGACTCCGCCGGAAGGGGGGACCCGTTCGTTCACGTTCGATCTGGAGATCCAACCGATCTTGGATCGTGCCTGTATCGCTTGCCATAATGGTGAGGGTAAGGCTTTCGACTTGCGTGGGGGCAAGAAGGATAAATTAGGTTATGGCACTTCTTACTTGAATCTGCATCCGTATGTACACCGTCAAGGTGGCGAGGGTGATATGGTGGTTCTTCAACCGTATGAATATCATCCGAACACGAGTGAACTGGTTCGTATGTTGAAGAAAGGGCACTTTAACGTGCAACTGACGGATAAAGAGTGGAAAACCCTTTATAACTGGATTGATTACAACGCTCCGGATAAGGGTTATTTCAACGCAAATGTGCTTTCGAAGGATATCATCCCGTATCAAGGCTTCGACCAGATCAAGCGCCGTAAAGAGTTGACGGATAAGTATGCGAATGGCGCAGGCGTGGATTGGAAGAAAGAGATCTCCGATTATGCCGCTTACTTGAAGGGTAAAGGTGAGATCAAACCGGAGATGCCGGAGAAATTGGCTCCTGTCAAGGAAAAAGAGTTGAAGGTGAAAGGTTGGCCATTCGATGCGGACCGGATCAAGGCTATGTTGGCCGACGAGAAGGAAACCCGTAAGGAGATCGAGTTGGCTCCGGGTATCAAGATGACATTTGTTCGCGTTCCGGCCGGACAATTCGTGATGGGTAGCTATCGTGGGCAATCCGATACTCGTCCGACGGCGAAAGTGAAGATTGACAAAGCTTTCTGGATGGGTGAGTTGGAGGTTACGAACCAGCAATTCAACGTGATTTTCCCGGATCACGACAGCCGTTTCGTGGATCAGCAATGGAAGGATCACGTGGTTCAAGGATATCCCGCTAATAAGCCAGAGCAACCGGTAATCCGTGTAAGTTACAATGACGCGATGGATTATTGTAAGAAGCTGAGTGAGAAAATAGGCTTGAACATCACGCTTCCGACCGAGGCGCAATGGGAATGGGCTTGTCGTGCCGGTAGCGATCAAGATTTCTGGTATGGCGATATGAATGCGGACTTCGGTAAAAAGGATAACCTAGCCGACGTAACCACGCTCCTGCTTGCCGTAAGCGGTATCGACCCGCAACCGATGCCTAAGACTTCTTATTGGTACAAGTACTATACTTACTTACCGAAAGAGGAAGGCGTGGATGATGGCAATTTGGTTCAGGTGGTGGTAAGCAATATGAAGCGAATCCGTTCGGTTTGTATTGCATGCACGGTAACGTGGCGGAATGGACTCGTTCAGATTACTTGCCTTATCCTTACAACGAGAAATCGAAAGAGGTCTCCGAGTATAAGGTGGTTCGTGGCGGTTCTTATATCGAACGACCGAAATTCTCGACGGCTTATACCCGTAAAGGATATTATCCGTACCAACGTGTGTTCAACGTAGGCTTCCGGGTAATTATTGAGGATTAATAGACAAGGTCTATTTATAGATAGATAACATGGATGCGGCAAATTAATCGCCGATTCTTTCAAAAATGATTAATCTGCGTACATTTGTCGCATCAGTGTTATTAATAAATGAGCAAATGAAAACTCTAGAAAGATTTATCTCTTCTTCCGTGACGACTATCGTCCTTCTATTGATCTACGCCTTTGGCTTGGCTATCGCTACTTTTATAGAGAAGTATCATGGTACTGCCGCCGCTAAAGCGATGATTTACTATTCTCCTGTATTTTTCTTACTCCAATTCTTATTGGTAGCCAATTTCGTGGCTATCGTTATCAAGCACCAGTTACTTAAGCGGCGTAGATGGGGATTGATGGTCACCCATGCCGCCTTTATTGTCATCCTTCTGGGTGCCCTTATTTCCCACCTTTTCGGCGAGGAAGGAATCCTTCACCTGCGTGAGGGAGAGGCTAGCGATCGTATCATGATCCGTACCTCGGACCAGACTCTCTATCATACGCTTCCTTTTAGCGTAGAACTCGTGAAATTTACCTTAACCCGCTATCCCGGTTCTGCCAGTCCCTCCGCTTATGAGAGTGAGTTGCTGGTACATGTAGATGGACAGACTCGCCATGCCCGGGTATATATGAATAATGTATTAGACGTGAAAGGATATCGCTTCTTCCAAGCCTCCTATGACCCGGATGAGCAAGGAACGGTACTTTCCGTGAACCGAGATCTGGCCGGAAGGAATATTACGTATACCGGCTACGTGATTTTAGTGATCGGCTTTATACTTTGCTTGGTAGGTAAAAACTCCCGTTTCATGAAATTAAGCCGACAGTTGAAAGATTTAAGATCGGGCGCTCGTAAAACGACCCTGTTAGTAGCGATTCTTCTTTCCGTAGGGGCTTGCGGGCGCAAGGTGCGGCCGCTCCCGAGATGAAGGAGGCCATACAGAAATATGCGATAAGTCCGGAACATGCCGCTAAGTTCGGTGCGTTGCCGATCCAATCGGTAAGCGGACGTATGTTGCCGATCAATACATTTTCTTCCGAGGTACTGCGAAAGTTGCATAAATCGGATCAGTTCGGTTCCTTGAACTCTGATCAGTTCTTGTTGAGTGTCTTGCTATGCCGGATATGTGGGTCCGGGTGCCGTTTATCGCCTTGTCTAATAGTGAGCTGCTAATTATTACGACCTTACGGATAAGGATTGCGCCTATATAGAGGTATTCGATAGTAACGGACGCTATAAATTGCAAGAGAAGCTGGAAGAGGCCTACAATAAAATGCCAGCGGAGCGTACCCGCTTCGATAAAGACTTGATCAAGCTGGATGAGCAGGTAAATATCTTCCATCAATTGATCAATTACCAGATGTTAAACCTTTTCCCGAAAGAGGACGACCCGGATCACAAATGGTATGCGCCGGGCGATGATTTATCGGCGTTCCGGAAAGGACTCCATGTTCGTTACCCACATTATGGGCTGGTATTTATCGGAGATACAGGAAGGATTGAAGAGTGGTGATTGGGAGAAAGCGGACGAGGTAATCGGAATGATCCATACGTATCAGCAAGCCAAGAATAAGACGGTAGACATTCGCCCTGAGAAAATACAGGCCGAGATTAAATATAATCAAATGGATGTATTCCGGCAATGTAAGAAAGGTACTTGATTTTGGGAGGCTTGTTGCTGGTCTTCGCTTTCGTGGCTTATTCAAGAAGGAAAAATGGGTTACCTATACGACTTGGGTATTGAGTCTGGGCATTTTGGCCGTATTCGTTTTCCATATGTATGGGATGGGAATGCGGTGGTATATCGCAGGTTACGCCCCTTGGAGCAATTCGTACGAGACGATGGTTTATGTGGCTTGGGCTACGGTGTTCGCCGGGTTGTTGTTCGTACGCAAGAGTACGCTTACGTTTGCGTTGGCTACTTTATTCGGGGGGATCATCTTGTTCGTGTCCGGCTTGAGTTGGATGGACCCGCAGATCAATCCGTTGGTTCCGGTCTTGAAATCCCCATGGTTGATGTTCCATGTGGCGGTTATCGTGGGAGCTTACGGTTTCTTCGGTATTAGCTGTCTGATCGGCTTGACGAATCTGGTGATGATGAGCGTAAGCGGGGAGAAGAACAGCGTGATGCTCAAAGAACGGGTACGAGAATTGAGTATCGTGAACGAGATGTCACTTTGGATCGGATTGGCCCTGATGACGATCGGTACTTTCTTGGGAGCGGTCTGGGCGAATGAGTCGTGGGGACGTTATTGGGGCTGGGACCGAAGGAGACGTGGGCGTTGATTACGATGGTGATATATGCGATCGTGACGCATCTCCGCTTGATACCGAAATGCAATAACCTGTGGTTGTTTAATTTTACGTCTATCTTGGCCTTCTATTCGGTGTTGATGACCTTCTTCGGCGTGAATTATTTCTTGAGTGGCATGCACTCTTATGGCCAGAATGACAACGTGAACGGGATATTTATTTATCTTTATCTGTCGATCATCCTAGTATTGGGGGCTGGCTTTATATCCTATCGGAAGAGAACGAATTTTAATAATATAATTGTCTAACTATAAATTGAATAGATCATGAGAACATTTAATCACGTAGGAATTGTCACTACGGAAAGTAAAGAAGGGGCGGTTTATAACGAAGGCCTGAGTGTATGGTTGACGGATTACAGCAAGAGTCCGAACCGGATCGAGTTCTTGAAATTCGAGAAAGGCAGCTGCCTACCGGAGTTGGTACAGACCAATGGCCATATCGCTTATACGGTTCCTTGTTTGGAAAAAGAGTTGGAAGGTAAGAAGGTAATCTTCGGCCCGGCTGTTTGCGACGAGCACTTGACGATCGCTTTCATCGAGGAAGAAGGTATCGCTATCGAGATCATGGAACTAAAATAATTCGTAAATCAAAATTCATAAATCTAAAGGAGGATAATACCATGTCAGACATCAAGACAAAATTCATAAATGATCCTGAGAATATTACGGCTGAGTTATTGGAAGGTTATGCGTTAGCGTATCCGAATCAAGTAAAGTTGGCGGCTGAGAATATCGTCGTACGTGCTAACCCGAAAGGCAATGATAAGGTAGCGATCGTTACCTTAGGCGGTTCCGGTCATGAGCCTGCCTTGAGCGGTTTCGTAGGAGAGGGCATGTTGGATTGCTCCGTCGTGGGTGACGTATTCGCCGCTCCGGGTGCCCAACGTTTGTTTCAGGCACTGCAATTGATGGATCGTGAGGCCGGGATCTTGCTGGTCGTATTGAACCATTCCGGCGACGTGATGAGCGCTAATATGGCTTGCCAGTTGGCCGCTCGTAAGGGTATCAAGGTGAAGAAATTACTTACGCATGATGATATCAGCGCAGGTATCGGGGCGAATATAGACGATCGTCGTGGCTTGGCCGGTTGTGTTCCTTTGTATAAGATATTAGGTGCCGCCGCCGAGGAAGGGAAGTCTTTAGACGAGTTGATTGAGATAGGTGAACGCTATAATAAGAACGTGGCTACCTTGGCTGTCGCTATGCGTTCTTGTACGCATCCCCAGAACGGAGGTACGATCACGAATCTTCCCGATGGAATCATGGAGATCGGTATGGGCCAGCATGGCGAAGGCGGTGGTGGACAGAAACCGTTGGTATCCGCCGATGATACGGCAGCGGAGATGGTAGACCTACTTTGCCAGCAGTTACAGCCAAAAGCCGGTGATAAGATGTTGTTGATCATTAACGGCGTAGGCGCTACTACCCATATGGAATTGAATATCATCTTCCGCAAGGCTTATAAGGAATTAGAGGCTCGTGGCTTGCAGGTGGTGGTAAGCCGTATCCAAGAGATCTTGACCGTACAGGAGCAAGCTGGATTCCAGATGATCATGGCGATCTTGGATGAGGACCATATCGATTATTTGAATAACAAACGTGCGGACGCACCTTATTGGACAACCCTAGGTAAATAAATAATATATATGAAACAACTTACTATCGACCTTCAAGCCATGTTAGACAATGCGCTGAAACAGATCAAGCACGTGAGGAGGAATTCTCTAAATTGGATGCCGTAATCGGGGATGGAGATCATGGTACCGCTATCGTTGCCGCTATGACTGCCGTGAATAAAAGCGCTCAGTCTGGAACGGAGTTCAAGCAAATGCTTGGTGATATGGGTATGGACGTGATGATGGAAGTGAGCGGATCGACAAGTACCTTGCTCGGCGCTTTCTTCTTGGGTATGAGCGATCATGCAGAGGGAACCGAGTTGGATGCTGCAGGCGTGAAAGCTATGTTCGCCGGTGGCTTGGCGAATGTGCAACAACAAACCCAAGCGAAACGAGGCGACAAGACGATGATGGATGCCTTGATCCCGGCGGTGGAGGCTATGCAGCTTGTACGTCGGATGATATCAAGGAAGTCTTGAATGCTGGCGCTAAAGCGGCGCTTGAGGGAGCGGAGGCTACGGTACCGATGAAAGCTAATTTTGGCCGTGCCCGTAATTATGGTGAGCGTTCGATTGGTTTCGCTGATAGCGGGGCTACTTCTTGGAGCTGTATGTTCGCTTCTTTTGCTGAGGCGCTATAAAATAATACACAGCGTGAGGCGGGGCATGCCCCGTCTCTATAAAATATAATAATAAACGAATAATAAATATGGCAGATTAGATGATTTAAGAGAAGGTGCGGACTTCGGTTTAGGCATCAATTGTGAGAACCAGAGTTCCATGTGAAGGGAGCCGAGAACTTACCTTGGGGTATGAAAGACCGTTTATCCCGTATCTTCAACCCGAAGACAGGCAAGGCGGTTATGCTTGCTTTTGACCATGGTTTCATCATGGGGCCGACTTCCGGTCTGGAGCGTATCGACTTAAATATCGTTCCTTTGATTGAATATGCGGATTGCTTGATGTGTACCCGTGGTATCTTGCAATCTACGATTCCGGCGAATACGACGAAACCGATTTGTCTTCGTTCGGACGCTGGAACGTCTATCCTTACGGATTTGAACGATAATGTATTGATCGATATAGAGGACGCTATCCGTATGAACGTCTCCGCCATGGCGGTTATGTTGGCTATCGGCGACGAGGCGCATGAGGCTAAGACTGTGGCTAACTTATATAAGGCGGTCGATAAGGCTAGCCGTTACAATATCCCGGTAATGGGTGTTACCGCTGTTGGTAAGCAAATGGCTCGAGACGCTCGTTATTTCGGTCTGGCTTCCCGTATCTGTGCGGAGAATGGCGCTAATATCGTGAAGACCTACTATTGTGAGGGCTTCGAGAAGGTAGCCGCCGCTTGCCCGGTTCCCGTGGTAATCGCCGGTGGTAAGAAATTACCGGAGAAGGAGGCGTTGGAATTATGTTATAATGCGATTAACGACGGTGCGGCCGGCGTGGATATGGGACGTAATGTATTCCAGAGTACTTCTCCTGTCGCCATGATCCAGGCGGTTCATGCGGTCGTGCATCAAGGTATCACGCCTGATCAGGGATATGAGTTGTTCCGTGACTTAGCGAAATAAAGAAGAATGAACCAATGTGTCGTTTCGCTAAATGTGTCAATATGCCAATGCGAATACAACACACATGATCTTTTTTTGCAGGGTGGATCCCATGTGTCCATCCTGCTATAATTGGCATATTATCTAATTAGTACATTATTATATACCATGAAAATCTATACTTTTATATTATCCGCATGCCTGCTACTCGTATGTTCCGCATGTCATGAGGCGTCGCATCATCTTTTATTAGGCGGTTCCGGCTGGGATAAGATCGCCATCGTAAACAAGAACACGAAAGAAATTGAATGGGAGCATCCCTTGGAAAAAGGATGGGAATGTAATTCCGTAGCTGTTACTCCCGATCGGAATATCCTTTTTTCCTATTCGAAAGGGGCGAAGCTAATCACCCGGGATCATGAGGAGGTCTGGAATATCTCCGCTCCGGAAGGGTGTGAGATGCAGACAGCCCGTGTACTTTCCAACGGTAATTATTTATTGGCGTGGTGTGGAAACCCGGCTACGATCATGGAAGTGAACGCAAAAGGAGAGATCCTGTCGAAAACAGATTTCGATACCCGAATTGAGCAACCCCATGCACAATTCCGTCAAGTAAACAAGAATAAGCGGGGCAATTATCTAGTGCCCTTGTTCGCTACCTCCGAGATCCGGGAAATATCCCCGTCCGGTCAATTGCTGAAAAGCGTGAAAGTAGACGGTAACCCGTTTAGCGTGGCTGCGTTGGATAACGGTAATTATCTGGTCGCTTGCGGTGATGCCCATTGCTTCATAGAGCTGAATTTCGAGACAGGAGATATCGTTCGCAAGATGAATGCGAACGATATCGAGGGAGCCCAGCTTTTCTTTGTTGCCCAGTTGCTCCCTAAACGGACGGTGGTTTGTATATCTGTAACTGGCAAGGCCATGACGGAGAGGCTGCGAAAGGACATTACCCGCAGTTAATCGAGATAAACGGAGCCGGAAAGATGGTCTGGGATTTGAATGATAACGCTACCTTCGGGATGATCTCCTCTATTTGTCCGATCGATTAAAGATATATCCGGATTATTAATTATATTTGTACACCTAAATTCTAAATAAAGCATGGAAGAGAAAAACACGAATGCTACTAAACGTCGAAACCCTGTAACTTGGTCCCTAGTGTCTATTTTGCTATGGGATTGCCTTTTGTAGTGCTGAACATGGTTACCGTACTCATGTTTAAGGGATTGGATATATCGGATGCCCAGATTGCGTTATGGACCTCGGTTATCATGTTACCTTGGACCTTAAAGCCTTTATGGAGCCCGTTTTTGGAAATGTATCGTACTAAGAAATTCTTTGTCGTATTGACTCAGTTGTTATCCGGTTGCTTATTCGGTTTAGTGGCCTTGGCGTTAAACTTGCCGAGTTTCTTTGCTCTATCTATCGCATTATTAGGTATTATAGCGCTTAGCGGGGCTACGCATGACGTGGCAACGGATGGCGTTTATATGAAAGAGCTCTCGCCGGAGGATCAAGCCAAATATATCGGTTGGCAAGGTGCGTTTTACAATTTGGCGAAGATCGTAGCCACGGGTGGTCTGGTTTATCTGGCGGGTTATATGATGCAATATTTTACCGGGATAGGATTGGAGAAAGAGGCCGTGATATACGCTTGGATGATCGTTATGCTGCTTTGCGGTACGATCATGATCCTGCTTGGTTTTTATCATATGAAGATGTTGCCTTCGGGTGGGAAAGCCGCTACCAGAGAACATTCGTTGAAGGAAAGTATGGCTGAGTTATGGCTGGTCTTCAAGGAGTTCTTCACGAAGAAGTATATCGTGTGGTATATCTGTTTCATCATATTGTATCGTTTTGCCGAGGGTTTCGTGATAAAGATCGTACCTTTGTTCTTGAAAGCTCCGATAGCTGATCAAGGATTAGGACTAACGGAGCAAGAAATTGGTTTGTATTATGGTACGTTTGGGGGCGGCGGCGTTCGTGCTGGGTTCTTTGCTCGGTGGATATTATATCTCGGCCAAGGGGTTGCGAAAGGTATTGTTTACGCTTTGTTGTTGTTTCAATATACCGTTTTTGGTATACACGTTCTTGGCGTGTTTCCAGCCTGATAATGGTCTCATTATCGCTTCCGCCATCGTATTCGAGTATTTTGGCTATGGATTCGGTTTCGTGGGCTTAATGCTGTTTATGATGCAACAGGTAGCTCCGGGCAAGCATCAGATGGCGCATTATGCGTTCGCTTCAGGTATCATGAACCTTGGCGTAATGCTTCCGGGAATGATGAGCGGTTTCGTGAGCGACTGGCTAGGTTATAAGTATTTCTTTATCGTGACCTTGCTGGCGATGATCCCTTCATTCTTGGTAGCCTATTTCGTACCGTTCACGTATGACGATAAAGGTAATAAGTTAGTACAGTAATATTTTAATAGGATTAGTTATGGATAATTTGAAAATCGTAGGCGCTCCGCTGCCTGATATGCCTTGGGAAGATCGTCCCGAGGGTAGCAAAGAAGTATTGTGGAGATATTCGAAGAACCCGGTGATTCCTCGTGATATCCTTCCGACATCGAACAGCGTGTTCAACAGTGCTGTTGTCCCTTTCAAAGGTGGTTATGCCGGTGTGTTCCGTTGCGACGATACGAATCGCCGGATGCGTTTGCACGTAGGTTTTAGCGCAGATGCCATTCATTGGAGTATCTCCGAGACAAAACTCGAGTTTGAGTGCGACGACAAGGAGATCGGCGAGTTTGTTTACGCCCTACGACCCCCGTGTATGTTTTATCGAGGATCGTTATTATGTGACTTGGTGTAACGGTTATCATGGCCCGACGATTGGCGTGGCTTACACGTTCGATTTCGAGACCTTCCATCAGCTGGAGAACGCTTATCTGCCTTTCAACCGTAATGGCGTGATGTTCCCTCGTAAGATTAACGGAAACTTCGCCATGTTAAGCCGTCCGAGCGACAACGGTCATACTCCGTTCGGCGATATATTCTATAGCGAGTCTCCGGATATGTGTTTCTGGGGTAAACATCGCCACGTGATGTCTCCGGCTGCGTTCGAGGATAGCGCTTGGCAGTGTACGAAGATCGGTGCGGGCCCTATCCCTATCGAGACTTCCGAGGGCTGGTTATTGATTTACCACGGCGTGCTTCGTTCTTGCAACGGGTATGTGTATAGCTTCGGTTCCGCTATCTTGGATTTGGAGCAACCTTGGAAAGTGAAATTCCGCTCCGGACCTTATTTGTTATCCCCGCAAAAGGATTACGAGTGCATGGGAGACGTTCCGAACGTAGTCTTTCCCTGTGCCGCCTTGCATGATCCGGAGACGAAACGTATCGCTATCTATTACGGCTGCGCGGATACGGTAACAGGATTGGCTTTTGGCTATATTGATGAGATTTTGGACTTTACGAAGAAGAATTCTATCATTTAACAGACTCGAGAAGAACAATATACTTTTGTTGTCGAAACAATATACTTTTACACACGAAAGTATATTGTTTTAGAACAAAAAGTATATTGTTTTTTTTATTAGGTAAAAGAGTAAGAGTTATGACAAAGATACAACAGTTTTTGGCAGATCTGCCCGAGGAGAAGAAATCCTTGTTTGTCCCTGTTTTCGGGAGCATGGAGAAATTTTATACGGTAGTTTACTTGATCGCCCGGAATGAGCACGTCACTGATCAGGAGAAGCCAGATCGTTATGAGGATCGTTTACAGGTGATTCGCCAGATACGTAACCGGGTGGAGAAACTAGTTTCCTCGTATGGCTTGGACGGAGGGGAGATCGTAGCCGATATCGCCAGCGACTATTTTGAGGATTATGTCAATTACAAAGAGCCGGAGCTAGACATTACGAATGATGAGTTTATCGCTATCCTCCAGAAAATATAGGAGATAAATATAATTTTATTGTGTGATAGTATCTTTTTGATTGTGAAAAAGCAATCTTGTAAGTCTAAAATGAAAAACAAAAGCTTGTAAGGTTGCTTTTTGTTTTATTATTCTTAACTTGCGGCATCATTATTTAAAAATGTAGGCAGATGATGCAAGAGTTGAATAACTTACTATCCTTATTGACGCTCATTTTGGAGGATCACAATGGTTTGTTTTTCTATTACTGGGAACCGGATTGTTCTTTACGTCTATCTTCGGTTTCCGCAATTGCGCTTTTTCGGGCATGCGATCAAGGTCGTGCGGGGGAAGTACGACAATAAGCAAGACATAGGAGATACCTCCATTTCCAAGCGTTGGCAACTGCTCTTTCGGGCACGGTGGGGACCGGTAATATAGCCGGTGTCGCTCTGGCCATACATCTAGGTGGTCCTTCTGCCTTGTTTTGGATGTTGATGACGGCGTTCTTGGGTATGACTACCAAGATGGTAGAGGTCACCCTTTCCCATAAGTATCGTGAGCAGACGGAAGATGGTACGATTTCCGGCGGTCCGATGTATTATATGAAGCATCGTTTGCATATGCGTTGGTTGGCAGGACTTTTTTGCGGTCGCTACTATTTTCTCCTCTTTCGGTACGGGTAGTCTGCCACAGGTAAATAGCATCTCGAACGCCATGTTTTCGGCGTTCGGTATTCAGCAATATATTACCGGGGCGGTTTTATCGGTCTTGCTGGGATTGATCGTGATCGGGGGAATCAAGCGTATAGCGCAGGTTACCGAGAAGTTGGTACCTTTTATGGCGGTCGTCTATCTGCTCGGTGCCTTCAGCATATTGGCCTATAATTACCAGCATATCCTACCTTCGTTTATCTCTGTTTTCTCGAATATCTTTTCCGGTACGGCGGCTACGGGTGGTTTCTTAGGAGCGACGGTTGTCTGGGCTTTTAACCGAGGTGTGAACCGTGGATTATTCTCGAATGAGGCGGGGCAAGGTTCCGCTCCGATCGCTCATGCGGCAGCCAAGACGGAAGAGCCGGTATCCGAGGGTATGGTCGCTTTATTGGAGCCGTTCATCGATACGATCGTGATTTGTTCGATAACCGGCTTGGTTCTATTGTCATCCGGTACTTGGCTGAAAAAGTTTGAGAATAAGTTTCAGCAGGCGGATACGGTAGTCTTGTCCGGTGCTTATCATGAATCGGACCCGGACGGTAAATCCGCAGTGTCGGAGCATGTACTAGGGAATAAGCCCTGCCTTTTTATACAGGTTCCTTGGAGGTCCGGAACGGACAGATCCTAAATACGGATATAACGTTACTACACGCACGCTCCTTTGCGGATAGCGTGCGGGTCAAGGAAGGGAAGTCGTTGTTTAGCGGTACGCTCCCAGTACGTGACGGACGTATCGAGTTGCCTATGAATAAAGAGCGTGCGGTGTATTTAACCGGTAAGTCGCTGCTTCATTCCGCCCCCTTGTCTTACGGAGGCGTTTAAGAAAGGTTTTTAGGGGATTGGGGCTAGTTTATTATTCCGTTTTCCCTGTTGTTGTTTGCGTTTTCTACAACGATAGCATGGTCTTACTACGGTGATCGGGCGGTGACCTATCTTTGGGGAACGAAATATGTCCGTATTTACCACGTAATCTATATTGTCGGATTTTTCTTGGCCTCGTTCACGGATACTACTATTGTTTGGACATTATCCGGTATCACCGTGGCTTTGATGACGCTCCCGAACTTGATTGGTATCTTGCTGTTACATAAGGAAGTGAAAAGCTCTGTCAATGAGTATTGGCGACGGATGAAAGAGAAGTTATGAATGTCAATAACATTTTTTGTGTATAATACGCTTTGTATGTGTTTAATAACGCCTATCTTTGCCAATTGCCGGAATTTCAGGTTCTGGGTATTAGTTGAGAAGAGTAATGATTGAGAGTTGGCAAAGTTTTGATTGAATGAAGTATTTTACAAGGTTAATACGCTGGATATCTTCACAGGAGCATTTATATTTCTTATTTGCCCTGTTATTTATCATCCCAAACTGTGTGTTCTTTTTTACGGAACCGCTTCCCGTCACGGTCGGTATCGCCTCGTTGCTGATACCTTTGGCCTTTTGGATGTGTGTTTTATTAGTGGCCCGTAAACCGGGGATCGTGGTTTGGTGCCTGTTGCCGAAGGTTATATTAGATGGAGGGCAGTTGGTGCTTCTGTATCTTTTCGGGCAGTCCGTGATAGCGGTTGATATGTATTTGAACCTTACCAGCTCGAACGCTTCCGAGGCTAGCGAATTATTGGGGAATATCATTTTGGTGATCGGTTGCGTATTCTTTTTCTATACATTACCTACGCTGGTGCTCGCTTGTCGTTCGATACGGCAGAAAGAGAAACTGCGAAATCCTTCCGGAAGAAATGGGCCAAGATCAGCCTAGGCATGTTTGTCGTGGGTTTGCTCCTTTGCTTCCTGTCTCCTTCGCAAGATCACCGGTTCTCATGGAAGGACGATGTATATCCGGCTAACGCCTATACAATTTATATTTCGCCATAAATAAGGCGGAGAGGAACAGCAAGTATCATATTACTTCCGCCGACTTTAAGTTCGACGCCACTAAGCCGGAGCAAGCGGAGGGAAAACGGGAGATCTACGTCTTGGTAGTGGGAGAGACCTCCCGTGCTATGGAATGGAGCCTTTACGGATACGAGCGCAAGACGACTCCCCGTATGGAGGCTTTAGACGGATTGGTGCATTTCACGGATGTGGTGACGCAATCGAATAATACGCATAAAAGTGTCCCCATTATCCTGTCCGCTGCCAGCGCCGAGAATTATGGAGTCCTTTACGACGAGAAAAGTATCGTGACCGCTTTCAAAGAGGCTGGTTTCCGTACGCTCGTGATCGCCAACCAGAAACTAACGACCTCGATGATCGGCGCTTTTTACCGGGAGGCAGATACCTTTATCGATATGAGTGCATTTAATACGGGTTCTACGCTAACCTCCTTGCACGATGCGGCGATCCTGCCTTATCTAAAGAAGGAACTGGATAAAGAGGACGGTAATCTTTTCGTAGTACTGCATACTTATGGCTCGCATTTTAATTACCATGAACGTTATCCGAAGGAGTTCCGTTTCTATAGGCCGGATAAGGCGGAGGGAATTCGTGCCTCGTATAAAAAAGGAGTTACGGAACGCTTATGATAATTCCATCCACTATACAGATTACGTGCTGGGGGAAATCGTGGATATGTTGGCGAAGACAAATGCTCCGGCATCCATGCTTTACTTAAGCGATCATGGAGAGGATATCTTCGATGATTCCAGAGCCGTTATCTGCATGCGTCTCCGATACCGACCTATTACCAGTTGCATATCCCGTATGTGATCTGGTTCTCGAAGGCTTACCGGGAGTCATATCCCCAGAAATATCTGGAAGCGCAGGCACACGAGACTTATCCGGTTAGCACGAACAGCGTATTCCATACGATGCTTGATATAGCCGGTGTGCGGACTCCGGTGGCCGATTCCACGTTTGCCTTAACGAATCGTGCCTTCAAGGTACGTGACCGTATGTATCTGGGAGACCATGACGACCCGATTCCATTCTGGAAAGTCGGCTTGAAAAAGCAGGATTTTGAGATGATGGATAAATGGGATATCGCTTACGATAGAAATTAGACTGATCTCAACCGTATGAAAGAGCAAAGCGGACATATTACTAGCAAGGTGATATTAGGCTATATTTTGCTGATTACCATTGCAGTCTGCTCGGTCGCTTACATTTATAATATCGTAGAGAAAGTGGCCGAGGAGGATGAGCCGGATCATCAGGCACGCCGGAAGGTGTATTTGGTCACCAATACCCTCTCCCTGCTCTATGAGAGCGAGGCATTGGGGCAGTTGGTAGGCATGCCCCAGAACGAGTTCCGCCACTTCAATCGTACGTTGAATAGGGCCCATAATAACATGGATTCGTTGAGGACCTTGGTGACGGACTCCATGCAACTCCTGAAAATAGATACGATCGACATACTGCTGGAGCGTAAGCGATGGAATACCGTCGTTTGCTTGAGACTTGGCAGGAAGCGAATACGGAGCGTCTTTATACGGAGAATATCGAGAAAATAATTGCCGTCCGGGATACAATCGTAAACGAGGTGCAGGTACAAGAGCGGGTAGAGGTCAAGCAAGATACGGTGGTAGTTCCCCGTAAGAAGCGGGGATTCTTCAAGCGTTTGGCTGACGTGTTCTCTCCCGGCAAGGAAGATACCAGCATCGTGGTGAACACGACCCGGGAGATCGTTACTGATACGTTGGTGAACGCTTATAATCCGACCGATACGATTGTCAGCGTGCTGAAAAGCATCCAAGACAGTGTGGCTTGGCAACGGCAACAACTGATGGATCAGTTGTTGGAAAGGGCCTCTAACTTACGGTATAACAATAGCGTGATTACCCGGGAGATCAACCAGATGCTCCGTAATATCGAGGAGGAGGAGATGGAGGCGTCGCTGGAAAGGTCTATAAGAAGCAGGTACTATTAAGGGAGACCTCCCATTTGATCGCCGGAATCGCGATCGTCTCCGTGGTAATCGCCTTTCTGTTCCTCTTCTTTATCTCACGGGATATCTCACGAAGTAAATATTACCGTATGCAACTGGAAAAGGCGAAACAGGTCGCCGAGAGCTTATTGCGAAGCCGTGAGAAGCTGATGTTGACGATCAGCCACGATATACGGGCTCCGCTCTCTTCCATCATCGGATATATCGAGCTTTTGCTACGCCGCCATCCAGACGAGCGTCAGCAATATTATCTGGAGAACATGAAAGGTTCCTCGGATCATATCCTTTCCTTGGTGAACGACCTGTTGGATTTCCAGCGGTTGGAGTCCGGCGAGATGGAGGTGCATAGCGTTCCCTTCCGTGTCCCAGTCTTGTTCGATGAGATCTATACCAGCTTCCAGCCGATAGCGGAGGCGAAAGGCTTACGGTTTGTCTTGAACCTGAAACCGGAGGAGACTGGGCAAGTCTATATGGGCGACCCGATCCGTATCCGGCAGGTCGTAGGAAACCTCTTATCCAACGCTATCAAGTTCACGGAAGCGGGACGAGTCGTTTTGCTTGTCTCCCTCCAAAAACTTTCAATTATCAATTATCAATTATCTATTACCGTCAGCGATTCCGGTCCGGGCATCCCGAAAGAGGAACAAGAGCGGATATTCGGGGAGTTTACCCGCCTTGCCGATACGGAAGAGGCGGAAGGTTTCGGTCTGGGCCTCTCCATCACCCGTAGCTTCTGTCCTTGATGAACGGTACGCTTGCTTTGGATAGTACCCCGGGGAAAGGCAGTGATTTCACGATCTTGCTACCTCTTCCCTTGGCCGATAATCAATCTTTGCCGGACGTAACGGCGGAGGCTCCGGATGCTGGTGAGGCCGAGGCTTTACCCTTGTTTGAGGGGCAAGATGTCTATTGTCTTCTGGTAGATGACGATCCTCTACAACTGGCCTTGACGGAGGAACTCTTGAAGCAGAGTCACGTGCAGGTGGTAGGTTGTACGAATCCGCATAACGTCCTCGAGCTATTGCGGAACACCGTATTCAACGCCATTATCACCGATATACAGATGCCGACGCTGGATGGCTATCATTTACTGGAGCGGATACGTACGTCCGGTATCCCCGGAACGGATGAGATCCCGGTGATCGCCCTATCCGCCAGTATCGCCAAGGAGCACGAGCATTATCTGGAGCTGGTTTCACGGGTTTCTTGAACAAGCCGTTTACCGCCGCCCAATTAATCTCCTTGCTGAATGAGTTGCTGACACTCCATCTGGAGGCAAGGAGCGAGTTGAATTTCTCTTCGTTGACCGCTTTTGCCGGAGAGGATCCGGAGGCCTCAGCCTCTATACTGAAAACCTTCTCGGAGGAAACCCGCAAGAGCATCGACTTACTTCGGGATGCGTTAGAGGGAAAAGACCGGGAGGAAGCCTCCCGGATATCTCATAAGTTGATTCCCCTGTTCACGATGCTGGGGGCCAATTCATTGGTACAACACCTGCGGATCTTGGAGAAGAATGATGAGGAACTGACCGATTCCGGCTGGTACCACCTGCTGGGCGAGGTAATCGAGCAAGCGCTTGCTATCGTGAAGGATGCGGAGTCCGCCATCGGGTAATCTTGTGGAATCCGGTGTGGAATAAATACCCATCCGTGGAATGCCTTTCCCCATGCTTTTGAAATAAAATTCCACTTTATAGAAACAAAATTTATCTATTACTTGTTAAAGGATAAGTAGTTAGATATTCATTATCGTGCGTTTCGCTGGCTTTGGCACGATATTCGCTATCTATTTAATGAAATCGCAAGTGGGCGTTTCTACATTTAAACCGTTAAAAACAAAAGTCATGAATTTATTCATGGCGAAAGATTAAGTCCTGAGTATTCAATTTAAGTCTGCAAAAGAAAAAGGCATCCTTTCGAGGATGCTTTTTCTATTTAGTTTCGTTACTTTTGCCACGAAATAATAAAATCTACTGAATCATATCATGGAACACGCACTACAATCCCGACCTCGTATCGAGGTGGTCGACGCATTACGAGGATTTGCCGTTATGGCTATTATCCTATTGCATAATATCGAGCATTTTAACTTGTATAATTTTCCGGAGGCTACTACCGATTTTATGAAAGCCTTGGATAAAGGGGTATGGGATACCTTGTTCTTCCTCTTTTCCGGGAAGGCGTACGCTATTTTCGCCCTGCTGTTCGGTTTTAGCTTCTTTATCCAGTTTGATAACCAAGCGAGGAAAGGGAAGGACTTCCGGCTTCGTTTTTTCTGGCGGTTGGTGCTCCTATTCTTTATCGGTTGCTTCAACGCATCGTTCTTCCCGGGGGAGATCTTGGTGCTTTATTCGATCTTGGGTATTGTGTTGATACCGGTTTGCAAGTTGAGTAATAAGGTGGTCTTGGCGATCGCGTGGTCTTGATGCTACAGCCTATGGAGTGGGGTAAATTCATGTATGCCCTGATGCATCCGGAATATGTGGCATCCAAGGAACAATGCTGGTGCACTGTATGCGGATCTATCCGTATATGGAAGGTACCAGCTTTTGGGAAATGGTCAAGTCCAATCTGTGGGACGGGCAGCTGTATAGCCTTCTCTGGGCTTGGAGCTATGGACGTTTCTTCCAGACATCGGCTCTCTTTATGCTGGGCATGTTGTTGGGACGCAAGGGATTGTTTGTCGATCTGGAGAAGCACCGGACGTTTTGGACAAGGACCTTTGTTATCGGGGTAGTTTGTTTCATTCCCCTCTATTATCTGTCCCTTTCCCTACCCGGTTTGCTGGAGCGTACCGAAGAGCTTCGCCCGATGAGCACGATCGTGTCTTCCTTGCGTAATTTCTCGTTCATGTGCGTATTGGTATCCTCCTTTATCTTCTTGTGGCAGTGGAAAGCGCCGCATAAGGTGCTTCACGGGCTTGTGCCTTACGGGAAAATGAGCTTGACGAATTACCTCACGCAATCGATGGTAGGCTCTTTCATCTATTTCGGATACGGTTTATCCCTGTATGACGATCTGGGGACGACCGCCAGCTTCGCCGTAGGAATCCTTCTTTTCATTCTCCAGCTAGGTTTTTGCCACTGGTGGTTAGCCCATCATAAACAAGGTCCTTTCGAGGGAGTATGGCGTAAAGCTACGTGGATGTTTTCTTGATTCGTTTTATTTATTTACCTTTGTGGTTACTATAAATAATCTGAGTGGGTATGTTGTCGATTCTAATCGTTGAAGATGATATAACTTTTTCCTTGATGCTTACCACATGGCTGGGTAAGAAAGGGTTTGTCGTAAGATCCTCGTCCTCTGTTTCCGATGCTAAACGGAGGCTGGGGAGGAAGCGTTCGATTTGGTTATATCGGATTTACGCCTGCCGGATAGTGACGGGATCGACTTATTGAAATGGCTGAAGAATACCCATCCTTCCTTACCCCTTATCATGATGACCAGTTATGCGGAGATACAAACGGCGGTTCAGGCGATGAAGCTGGGAGCGGCGGATTATATCGCTAAGCCGTTGAACCCGGATGAGTTGCTGGGAAAGATCAAGGAACTTGTGCACGTGGAGGAGAAGGCTCCGACGAGAGTCCCGGTTTCTTCGGCCCCGGATCTTTATATCGAGGGGCAGAGCCAAGCGGCCCGCCAGCTTTATGAGCATGTGCGTTTGGTGGCTCCGACGGATATGTCGGTATTGGTGACCGGCGCTAGCGGTACCGGTAAGGAGTATATCGCCCGTCGGATCCACGAGCAAAGTAATCGTAGCAAGGCTCCGTTTGTCGCCGTGGATTGCGGCGCTATCCCCAAGGAATTGTCGGCTTCCGAGTTCTTCGGCCACGTGAAAGGCTCTTTTACGGGAGCGATCGAGAACAAGACTGGGCGTTTGTGGCGGCTCAAGGCGGTACGATATTTTTGGATGAGATCGGGAACCTGACGTATGAGGTACAGGTTCAGCTATTGCGTGCCCTACAGGAGCGCAAGGTAAAGCCGATCGGGAGCAATCAGGAGATCGCTATCAACGTGCGCTTGATATCCGCGACGAACGAGAACTTGCGGCAGGCGATCGAGAAAGGAGATTTCCGTGAGGACCTGTACCATCGTATCAATGAGTTCACGATCCGTATCCCGGACTTGAAAGAGCGAAAAGAGGATTTGCTCTTGTTCGCCAATCATTTTCTCGATCTGGCGAATAGCGAGCTCCAGAAAGATATCATCGGTTTCGACAACGATACCATGCAATTGTTCCAATCTTATTCTTGGCCGGGTAACCTGCGGCAGATGAAGAACGTTATCAAGTACGCTACCTTATTGGCGACCGGTCGATACATCACCCGCAAGGAACTCCCGGAGGAACTGACGGAGAACCTCTCTTCGCACACCAACATCCAGCTTAAGAACGTGGAGCATGAACGTGACCTTATCCGTAAGGCCCTCCAAGAGTGCGGCAATAATAAGACCCGTGCGGCCCAGTTATTGGGCATCGACCGGAAGACGCTTTACAATAAGCTGAAGATTTATCAGTTGGATTGAAAATTCCGTGTTTTATGTGAGTGCTTAAGGCGTATTGGGAGCCTCTGGCTTGTATGATGGGTCTGTTGCGAAATAGAAGCTTATTCTGACTATTTGCTTCATATTATACGAATATGTTGACATACCCTTCGTGCGAAAGTGACAAGATAATGAGATAGGCGTGGCAATAAACACGCTTTTTCTTGAAAAAGGGGCCGATTTTGTACACGATAGGTGGCGAAACCTGTTGCGATAGGTCGTATTGCCCAATGCCGATACTCGCGTTAGGCATTATGAGCGGTCGTGCATAGGGTTATGAGTACTCATGAATGGGCATTCTTACCGTGCTATAACCCTATCGTAACACTGCTTTTACCCTTTTCTTGCCTCAAAATATGAGATATGATGAATTAATTTCTCTGGAGCGAAAGGCCATTTTTCAGTATTCGTCTATCAACGAGACGAATGCTGTTTTTTCTTCTCGTATTTGGGAGCAATCCGTACCTTTGCCCGAAAAAATCGATTCTCCGAGACTTTGGTTTTCATTTTGTCAAATTGCCAGATGCATGTTATTGCCAAGAGAAAATCGCTAGGGGCCTTCTCCACATCGGCACCAACCACCTTTGCCGGGAACAGTAACTTTGGCTGATAAGCTGATTGAATGGTTGGAGTAGGGTGAATAGTCTTTTATTGTTCTTTTTTAACATGGCATGAAATAAATATTGTCTATTTATCAAAGGTGTTTTCTTTGGGGCATTATTAATTATAGTTAATTGATGTGATAATATTTGTGCGTTTAAGAACTTCGCATTATAATAAAATCTACCTTTGCTGTTGATAATACTCAATAAGTTGATTAAAATATACAACTTCTTTTTTAAACGGTGTTATAGGGTAATACTTAAATGTTTACAGGATTAGGGAACAATACAACTTTAATAATATGAGAAGAATGATTCAATCAACAATGAAATGTGTCGCTATCGCGCTTTGCGTTCTATTGGCGGCGTGTACTACCGATGTGTACGAACCTAAGCCGGATCCGGTTCCGCCTACTCCGGAGAAGCCGGATCCGTCTTTGCCTAATGATTTCAATCAATCGACAGCTACTATTCGTCAAATGACTTTAACCGTAGAGGTGAATGATGAGTTCAATGGCCAGTATGATTACCAAGTATGGTATATGACGTGAATCCTTTCTATGCCGATGATGCTAAACCATTATATGGTGGTGTGGCCAACGGGAATAAGCCGTATGTTCGCACGATGACATTGCCCCAAGCTTTAGAAACAATTTACATTATGCAGATTGATCCCCGAAAAGGAAAATCGGTGAAGACCGTATTAGTAGATCCCTCAATGAAGGATCTGGCTTGCGATTTTAAGCCAGCTTCTGCCGTTGGTACAACAACTAAATCTTTATTGAGAAGTGGAGAAGATAATTATAATTCAGGAAAAGCTAGATTGATTTCTGCCCAGGAGTTTTTAATATGGCTTCTAAGGATAAAGGTTCTATTACTTTGTATGAAGGGGAGTATAAGCTTGTCGGAGAAGGTTATGAGGCAAAGGCCCTTACTCTGGTCGGAAGTGTGACATTATATGTAGAAGGGGCATTGTCTGTCTCAACTCTTATAGGAAGCAGTGGGGCTACTATTGTTTTGGACCAGAAGGGTAGTTTGAAAATCCTTGAAGCTGATGGACAATCACAAGGTAACGGCGCTAGGCTGGTTGTGAAAAGTGGAGCGAAGTTTGGAGAGCCGGATGATAGTTTTAAACCCGCTTACAAATTAGTTGATTATGATCTTGAGAACTATGGAGAAGTAATTCTTTCGGGATATAGATCGAAAAATCATGCTGTTGAGCTAATAAATTATGGTACGATTAAGGCTACTAATATTAATATGACAGCAGAAAATAGTGGCAATGGTGGACGGATAGAGAATCATTGTAAGATTAATGTTGAAGCCGGACTTTCGCTTTACAATGTTGGTATGTTCTTGGGTGCTTCTACTCTGCTTGAAGCAAGATATATGGATGCGAAAGAGATTGAGTGTGAAATGGAAAAATACTCGATTTTCAGAATTACGGATACAGATGATGTGTCAGGGCAGAATTTGGCATCTTTTAAAAGTTGGAACAAGATAGAGTGTAAGGATTCAGATTATGCCTTATTGGATTTCACGCAAATTAATTTATCGGGAGGAACGCTTTCGTTGGATGGGAATTTGGAATTGTTGGGAGACTTATGGAAAGGGAATGAACTTTCGAAAAATCTAACGTTGTCTGGTGGAAGTAAGCAGGTTGATAAAAACGCTTCAATTGCAATTCCTGCGGGCGATTGCACGGGTGATGGTAATCAAGGTTCGACAAATCCTCCTTCTAATCCTAATTATCCGATAGAAGTTCCCAATGGTCCCTACTATACATTCGCCATGGAAGATAATTGGCCTGCTTTTGGTGATTATGATATGAATGATTTGGTGTTGGGCATACAGAGTCAATTGGTTATGGACGGCGCAAACAATGTAGAAAGTATGATCTTAACTGTCAACTTGATTGCGGTAGGAGCTACAAAGACATTGGGAGCAGGTATCCAGTTTGATAGATTAACGACCGCCAAGATAACGAAAGCTTCTGTGCCGAATGGCGTGTTTGCCTATAATGGATATTTTGAATCGGCAAATGAAATAGAGTCGAATCCTTCTGCTGCGGTGCTACCTTTGTTTGATGATGCGCATAGGATTATGGGTAATGTGGATAAGCGAGTGCCCGTGAATACATTTAATAATGCTAACGATTATGGCATAAGAACTTTGCAATATGAGGTCGAATTCAACAGTCCTGTTTCATCAGATGATCTGGATATGTTCTATTTGAATTTCTTTATAGTAAATGGTGGTAATGCCCAGAATCGTTCAGAAGTCCATTTGGCTGGTTATAAACCGACTGATCGGGTTAAAGCTGAGACAAATAATTATGTTGCTAATGACCCTGACAATTCAGATAAGACAATGTGGGGATTTATTATCCCGATGAGTGATTTTAAATATGCGTCAGAAGTCGTTTCTATTGATCAAGCATACCCGGCATTTAAGGAATGGTCTGCTTCATCAGGCACAAGCCAGAAAAATTGGTATATGAATCCGGAAGAGAAATATGTTTATCATAAGCCGGTAAAGAAATAATAGTAGTTATATATTTATATATAAAATCCCCTAGCCAAAAATCGTCTTAGCTAGGGGATTTTCTTTGTCAGTCCAGCATCAAACTCATATAAGCCGTCCTCCCTTGGTACCCCATCAACTGTCGTGTTAGCGTTTGGTTATCCATTTGTTCCAAGTCTTTTTTGGAGACGGGGCTTTCGTGTTGTTTGGATAGCCAGAGGTGGATCATGCGTTTCGTGTCGATGATGCGGGCCATACCCATAGGTAAGGTACCCGGAGGGTGGGAGGGGTATTGACCGTCGCTTGCGATATGTTATTTTGCAGGGTAAGCTCTTGCAATAGTAATTCCTTGATCTCTTCCGAGTCGTAAAGAAGTTCCTTGATAAAAAGCTTTTTGTCGGACGGCGCTGTACCCGCCTCAAGAGGCAGTGCGAAAGCCATGCCAACCACCTTCTCGTTCTCGTCCAAGGCTGTGTACATTCCTCCGTTATCTAATTGCAGATCCCGGAGTATTGTGATGAAATCATCCTGCGAGTGCAAGATACAGGAAGGGCGTTCACGTAATTTGCGGTTGAAATAAGCGAACAATTCGTCGGTTGTCGGTACCTCCGGTTGGATAACCGTTATCTTCGGGAGTTGAACCGGCGTATTCGGGCGGATATACGTCTCCACGGAATAATCGAATGCTCGGTATAACCCTGTTCCCGGTAATAGTCGAATAGCCAAGGATCGGCAGGGATCAAGGCGGAGATAGCGACCTCACGCCGTTCCATTTCCTCGAATGTCTCTTGCAAGAGTTGCCGCATAAGCCCCTGACCCCTTTCTTCCGGAGCCGTGCACACCCCGGAGATATAGGCCACCGAGATCTCGGTACCCAAATAAGTCATCGTATAAGGAACTATCTGCAAGGCAGATACTATTTTACCGTCCTTCTCGATGGTCATTGCGTTCTCGTCCTTGTAAACACGATCAAAATAAAGGCTGATAAATGCCTCGGAATCCCCGAAGCAGGTACGCCATAAGTTTACGATTTGTTGTTTCTTGTCCATAATTTATTTAGTTTGCGTAAGTTGCTTTTTTATTGCGGCACTCTTCTCTAATAGTATGGTAGGCTGATAAGAAAGCTTCGCTTGGCGCAACCCCGGTATGCCGAGATCCTCCTCCCGGTTCACGTAAGTATACTGTTCCGGAAGGTGAGAAGCGAACTCTTGGTTAATCACCGTATAGGCACCGTCGAAATTCACATCCGCTTTCTCCACGTGAACCCCGAATGTATTATGGTTGATAGGGGCCCCGAAAGAGAAAGCGATAATCTCGTTATCCACCCGGAGAGCGCCACCGATCAGCCTAGGCTGTCAAAATGATGCAAGGCATAGGTAAGGGAGCGACGTTCGTCATTAAGCTCTTCCTCGTCATTATCTCCATTATTTGCCTTATACCATTTACATTCCAGTTTCAGGCATTGCGGTACGATATCCGGCGTGATAGGGACATACTCGTACGAATAACGTTTCTTGAAATTATTGATATGATTACGCTTGGATTGATATTTCTTACCCCGTAAGGTAGCTAAATCCTCCCGTAAATAAATATAGTCGAAATAATCCCGCTCCGGGATATAGAAAAAGCTTCCGGGAAGTGCGCCTTCCAGTTGCTCCTTGGCGTCGGGGGTGATACCCAGCATACAGAGCGGATGTCCATATTTTAAGGAATCCTCTTCTAGCAAACGAACGGCACCCGCTAAATCTCCATCCCCGACAGGCATCATATAGGCGAAACGGCTCTTGTCCTCGATCATGAAACGGATTAATAAATAGCCATCCACGATAGCGAATTCGCTGTCATATAAGAAACGCCAACTGCACATGTTCGCGAATGAGAAATCACAATTGCGATAATCGCTGGGAAATGTAAATGAGGTTATGATCTCTTTGTCTTCTAACCTAATCGGTTTAAACGGTATATCCATAAATTTTCTTGTACTGTTTTACAACTGCAAATATAAAACTAAAATGCATGTGCGAATGTTTAGAATGGGAATAATAAAGGTGATATAAATACCATCACGATTCCCATCACGATTTGTAAAGGTAACCCTACTTTACATAGTCCATAAATGTATATTTTCCGGTGGACTTAACGAGTGCGTTAGGTGGCGTAGAGAAGGATGAGGCGAAGCATATTGTCCGTTATTTTGTTGTTTCGGGAAAAATGGCTAAACTTATAGGTTGAACAGCCATTTTGTAAAATAGGGGCTGGAGCTATTTTTGCAATATGAAATTCGCAACAATTAGGTTAAAACGAATGTTATTTTAATGTCTAACGAAAAGAAGATAAATCAGAGATGAAAAAGTACGATGCGATTATTATTGGTTTTGGGAAAGGTGGAAAAACCTTGGCGGCGGATTTGGCCAACCATGGATGGAATGTAGCTGTGGTGGAGCGTTCGACGGGTATGTACGGAGGTACTTGTATCAATATCGGCTGTATACCGACGAAAGCGCTTGTACATTACGCTCAAGTGACAGGGTATCGCAGACCTTCTACCTTCGAGCAATATGCGGAGGAGTTTAAGCAGGCGATCCTCGCCAAGGAGAAACTGACCTCTTTGCTTCGTGAGAAGAATTTCAAGAATCTGGATGATCGGGAGACCGTAACGGTCTATACCGGAGAGGCTTCTTTTCGTTCCCCTTATGAGATTGTCGTGAAAACGGATACGGACTCTTTCTTGCTGGAAGGCGAGAAGATATTCATCAATACCGGAGCCACGACGATTATTCCTACGATAAGCGGTATCGAGGATAATCCTTACGTATATACAAGTACTTCCATTATGGAACTGGAGAAACTGCCACGGCATCTGGTTATTGTCGGAGGCGGATATATCGGGCTGGAATTCGCTTCCATGTTCGCCGGTTTTGGGTCGAAGGTAACGATCTTGGAGGCAGGGGAGGTGTTCATCCCTCGTGAGGACCGGGACATCGCCGATTCGGTGAAGTCCACGCTAGAGAAAAAAGGGATCACCATTCATTTGAACACGGTTGTGCAGACGATTGAGCAGGATGTTGAGCGGGCTGCGGTGATCTGCCGTAACGCTATCTCGGGAGATACCTTGCGGCTGGATGCTGAGGCGGTGCTTTTGGCTACCGGCCGTAAACCGAATACGGAAAGCCTAAATCTGCAGGCCGCCGGAATACAGACGACTAATCGTGGCGCTATCGAGGTGGATAGTAAGTTGCGTACCAATATCCCTAATATCTGGGCGATCGGGGATGTACATGGCGGATTACAATTCACCTATCTGTCTTTGGATGATTACCGTATTATCCGGGAAGAGCTGTTTGGTAATGGTTTCCGGAGCTTGGACGATCGGGAAGCAGTGGCTTATTCCGTATTCATCGATCCTCCGTTGGCCCATGTCGGGTTGAACGAGACGCAAGCCCGTAAGATGGAGAAAAATATAAAGGTGGCCAGCCTGCCTGCCGCCGCTATGCCTCGTACCCGTACCATCGAGCAGACGGATGGCTTACTGAAAGCCGTGGTAGATGCGGATACCGGGAAGATCCTAGGATGTACCTTATTCTGCGCCGAGTCCAGCGAAGTCATAAATACGGTTAGCTTGGCGATGCGTCTCGGGCAAGATTACACATTCCTTCGGGATTCGATATTCACCCATCCGTCGATGAGTGAGGCTTTAAATGATTTATTTGGATTAATAAAATAAAAACATAAATATGAAAACATCAAATATTGGATTAATCGGCTTGGCTGTGATGGGCGAGAACCTTGCGTTGAATATGGAAAGTAAGGGGTTCGCCGTATCCGTTTATAATCGTACAGCGCCGGGAGAGGAAGGCGTGGTAGACCGCTTCATGAGCGGTCGTGGAAAAGGAAAGAATTTTATAGGAACCCATACGATACAGGAATTTGTTGAGTCTATCGAGCGTCCTCGCAAGATTATGCTGATGGTAAAAGCGGGTGCCCCGGTGGATGAGCTGATGGCTCAATTGATTCCTTACTTATCACCCGGCGACGTGATTATTGATGGTGGTAACTCGGATTTCCATGATACGGAACGCCGGGTGAAGGAGATGGAGGCGCATGGGATGTACTTCGTAGGTACGGAATCTCCGGAGGCGAGATCGGAGCCTTGTACGGGCCTTCCGTGATGCCGGGTGGTTCGCCTGCCGCTTGGCCTTTGGTGAAGGATGTCTTGCAAAGCATCGCCGCCAAGCTGGACGACGGGACGCCTTGTTGCCAATGGATTGGTCCGGGTGGAGCCGGCCATTTCGTGAAAATGGTACACAATGGTATCGAGTATGGAGATATGCAGTTGATTTCCGAGGCGTATTCTTTATTGAAGAATCGTCTGGATCTGGACAATGAGACCTTGGCTCGTATCTTTGAGGATTGGAACACGGGAGAGCTGGATAGCTACCTGATCGGTATTACGGCCGATATTCTCCGCTTCAAGGACGAGGCGGGGGAGGGCTACCTGCTAGATAAGATATTGGATGCCGCCGGCAGAAGGTACCGGTAAATGGAGCGCTATCGCCGCTATGGACGAGAATGATCCGCTGACATTGATTACCGAGGCTGTTTATGCCCGTATGCTTTCTTCCATGCAGGAAGAACGGAAAAAAGCGTCCTCGCTTTATCCGAAGAGTGGCGTGCTGGGGCAGACCTTGATCTCGGAGAAAGAGATCAAGCAGGCTTTGTATGCCGCTAAGTTGGTTTCCTATGCGCAGGGATTCTCTTTGTTGTACCAAGCCACTAATCGATATGATTGGCAGTTGGATTACGGTACGATCGCCAAGATCTGGCGGAAGGGATGTATCATACGCTCTGTCTTTTTGGAGAAAATTACGCAGGCTTATGAGAAGAACCGGAATCTGGAGAACCTCTTATTCGATGAGTTCTTTATTCAAAAGATCGAGTCTTCCTTGTTGGCTTGGCGGCAAGTGGTAGCCGAGGGTGCCTTGCATGGAGTGGCTTTGCCGGCGATGAGCTCGGGGTTGAGCTATTTCGATGGACTGTCTACCCCGCATTCCGCCGCTAATTTGATTCAGGCCCAGCGGGATTATTTCGGGGCTCATACTTATGAGCGGGTCGATTGGGAGCGTGGTAAGTTTTTCCATACCAACTGGGACGGGTGAGGGAGGAAAGACGGTTTCTGGAACTTATAACGTATAAAGGCATGAAGAAAGCAGATAATCAATTATTAGTTATATTCGGGGCGTCGGGCGATCTTACCAGTCGCAAGTTGCTTCCCTCTTTGTTCGAGTTATATGTTCGTGGCTTGCTACCCGACCGCTTCTGCATCTTGGGAGCCGCCCGTACCGCTTATGGCGATGAGGAGTTCCGTGCGGAGCAACATACGCATATCTTGGAGGCACAGAAGGGAAAGACCTACGACGAGGGCTTGATCGATGACTTCTTGGAGAATGTTTATTACCTCGCCTTCGATTCCACCAACGCCGATGAATACTACAAATTGCGTGAGCGCATCGAGTTCTTGCAAGAGAAACATGACTTGCCGGATAAGATCATCTATTACTTGGCTACCCCGCCGGTGATGTACGAGATCGTCCCGCAATGTTTGCTGGAGAGTGGTTTGAACAAGACCGAGTCTCCGGATGGTTTCCGGCGGATCATCGTGGAGAAGCCGTTTGGCACCAGCTTGGAGTCTGCCCGCCAGTTGAATGATCATTTACGACATATCTTCCATGAGGAGGAGATTTATCGTATTGACCATTATCTGGGGAAAGAGACCGTGCAGAATATCTTGGTATTGCGTTTCTCGAACGGTATTTTCGAGCCATTGTGGAATCATAATTATATCGATTCCATCGAGATTAGCGCTACTGAGACCTTGGGGGTGGAGAATCGAGGGAAATATTATGATGGAGCCGGGGCGATGCGGGATATGATCCAGAATCACTTAATGCAATTGATGTCGTTTATCGCCATGGAATCTCCCTCTATATTCGAGCCGGAACCGATTCGTGACGAGATCGTGAAAGTATTCCGCTCCATACGCCCGTATACGGTGTTGGATATGGATAAGATGGTTGTCCGTGGACAATATATCGGTTATCGGGAAGAGAAGAACGTAGCTCCCGACTCGAATACCGAGACGTATGTGGCGATGAAATTCTTTATCGATAACTGGCGCTGGAGCGGTGTGCCCTTCTATTTCTATACGGGAAAGAAGTTGCCGGAGAAGTCATCGGAGGTAGTGATCCACTTCAAGTCTACGCCCCATCAACTGTTTGTCGGTCAATGTTCGGGAGGTTCCTGCAATAAATTGACCATCCGTATCCAACCGAACGAGAGTATATCCTTGAAGTTCGGGCTGAAAATGCCGGGAGCCGGTTTCGAGGTGAAGCAAGTCAGCATGGACTTCCGCTACGATTCCCTCTCGAAGAGCTATCTTCCTGACGCTTACGAGCGTCTGTTGCTGGATGCATGCTGGGCGATTCCACCTGTATGCTCGTAGCGACGCTTTGGAGGCTAGCTGGAAATTTATCGATCCGATCTTGCTCCATTGGAAAGAGGAGGGTTCGAAGAACTTATTCTTCTATGAGCGGGCGAGGACGGACCGGAGGAAACTGTTATTTTAGGTGCGGAAAAGAAAGTCTGCGCCTGCCAAAGAAGATAATTTTATGGAAATAAAGAGATATAATGAGATGAAAGAGGCGCTTCGGTCGATGACGGAGGACATGATGGCGATGATTCGCCGCAAAGACTTCGCTCCGTTTAACTTAGCGCTCTCGGGAGGGGAGACGGCGAAGCATATGTTTTCCCTCTGTAGATGAGTATAAGGATAAGATTGACTGGAATAACATCCGTTTCTTCTGGGTGGACGAGCGTTGCGTTCCACCAACGAGTCCGGATAGTAATTACGGTCATGCGAATCATTTGCTTTTTAAGCCTTTGTGTATCCCGGCGGATCATATCCACCGGATCAAGGGCGAGAACGAGCCGGGTACCGAGGCGATGCGTTATTCATGGGTCGTAAAGGAATTCTTGCCGTTGTTCAATCAAATGCCTACGTTCGATTGCATCATCCTCGGCGTAGGTGAGGATTCCCATACGGCATCCATTTTCCCTACCACCATGGAGCTATTGTCGGATAGCCGTAACTATGCGGTATCCCAGCAACCTTCTACCGGCCAATACCGGATCACCATGACGGGACCGCTTATCTTGAACGGCGCCCCCTTATTGGTCCCGATACTGGGCACGAACAAGGAACCCGTAATCCAGAGGCTCTCCAAAGGCTATTCCCCCTCAAACGACACGCCTGCGGCCTATATCTTATCGCATGCCGTACAGGCTACGATTTATGGGCTGAACCCATGATTTTGCTACATGCCGAGTCCTTCCAAAAACAATGTACGTGTTTTCGAAAAAACACGTACATATACTCCTCTCCTTGGAGAAGATATACTGCAAGTACCCTAGGAGATATACTTCACCGTCCAAGTAAGTACTACTTCTCGTGATATCCTATTAGTATATACAAGACTGTTGCCCACATTTAAAGTGAATGTATTTGTTGGATTCATGTTTTTTTGCGAAGTTTGTTGCTTGAAAAGTAAGCTTTGAGACATGAATACGAGAAATATTGTACTGTGTATATTATATTTGTTTTTGGTGCCGATGGGAGGGTTTGCCCAATCTGAGGTCGTTGTCTTGTATCCCGATACTGAAAATAAGGATTTGGATGAAGCAGTATACCAAAAAATCTTTTTGGCCGGCACGATCGATATGGGGAAAAGTGTGGATTGGCAGAAGGCTACCTGCGACTGGTTCCGAGCGCTTCCGGAGGGACGGTATCTCTTGTTCAATCCTCGTAGGGATAAAGGGTTGAGCGGGGAGATGTCCGATTTTGAGCATCAGGTGAATTGGGAACTGGAGCATCTGGAGAAAGCCGATCTGATTATCATGAACATTCTGGCGAGCAGCAAATCCCCGATAACTTTATTGGAGATGGGGCTGTTTATGCGCTCCGGAAAGTTGCGGGTGATTTGCGAGCCCGGCTTTTACCGGTATGATAATGTGCGCTTAACTTGTGCGCGCTATGGCGTCCCATTGTATCAGAATATGGACGATTTTTTGAAAACCATGCGCTAATCTATTATTATTTGTTTAACTTTGTATAGTTTTAGGGACGGTGTGGAATCGATCCTAAGCGAGTATTGTCGAACAAAATGGAAAGAATATGAAAGGTATAGTTTTAGCCGGTGGATCGGGTACCCGCTTGTATCCGATCACTAAAGGAGTTTCCAAGCAACTTCTACCTATTTATGATAAGCCGATGATTTTTTATCCGGTATCCGTGCTCATGCTGGCGGGGATACGGGAGATTCTTATTATATCGACCCCGCAGGATTTGCCGGGCTTTCGTCGTTTACTGGGCGATGGCTCCGATTATGGCGTTCGTTTTGAATATGCCGAGCAGCCTTCGCCGGACGGATTGGCGCAAGCTTCATCATTGGAGAGCGCTTTATTGGCGATGACTCCGTTTGCTTGGTGCTTGGTGATAATATCTTTTACGGACAGAGCTTTACCCGTATGTTAAAAGAGGCCGTTGACAAGGCGGAGAACGAACAAAAAGCGACCGTGTTCGGTTACTACGTAAACGATCCGGAACGCTATGGCGTGGCCGAGTTCGATGCGGATGGGAACGTCCTCAGTATCGAGGAGAAACCGAAGGAACCGAAATCGAATTACGCCGTGGTAGGATTGTATTTCTATCCGAACAAGGTGGTGGACGTGGCCAAGAATATCAAGCCTTCCGCCCGTGGAGAGCTGGAGATCACTACCGTGAACCAGTGGTTCTTGAAGGATGGGGAGTTGAAAGTGCAGCTATTGGGACGTGGATTCGCTTGGTTGGATACCGGGACTCACGACTCGTTGTCTGAGGCATCTACTTTCGTGGAGGTGATCGAGAAGAGACAGGGACTGAAGGTGGCTTGTCTGGAGGAGATCGCTTTCAAGCAAGGATGGATTGATGAGAAGCGACTTGAGCAAGTGGCTTTGCCGATGATTAAGAATCAGTACGGCCAGTATTTGATGAGGTTGATTAATAAGTAGAAGTAGTTCAGAATACGAGATATCGATGGAAAAAGACAGTAAAATATTTGTTGCCGGTCACCGGGGTTTGGTAGGCTCCGCCATTCTGAATAATTTGCGTAGCAAGGGTATACGAACTTTCTGCTTCGTACGCATGCGGAACTGGATCTGACGGATCAAGCCGCTGTGAACGAGTTTTTGCCGCTGAACGGCCGGACTATGTGTTCTTGTCGGCGGCGCACGTCGGCGGTATCATGGCGAACAGTCTGTACCGTGCCGATTTTATCTACAATAATTTGATGATCCAGAATAATGTCATTCATGCCTCTTGGAAAAACGATGTAAAGAAATTATTATTCTTGGGAAGCACCTGCATCTATCCCCGTGAGGCTCCGCAGCCGATGCCGGAGGATTGCTTGCTGACATCTCCCTTGGAATATTCCAACGAGCCTTATGCGATCGCCAAGATAGCGGGTATCAAGATGTGCGAGAGTTACAACCTGCAATACGGTACGAACTATATCGCCGTGATGCCTACTAACCTCTACGGGCCGAATGATAATTTCAATCTGGAGACCTCGCATGTGTTGCCAGCCATGATCCGTAAGATCCATCTGGCGAAATGCCTGCATACAGGAGATTGGGAGGCCTTGCGTAAGGATATGGACATTCGTCCGGTAGAGGGCGTGTCTGGGAAGGCCTCCGAGCCGGAGATACTCTCCGTATTGGATAAACAGGGTATCTGTCCGGGCGAGGTGGAGCTGTGGGGAACCGGCAAGCCGCTTCGTGAGTTTTTATGGAGCGAGGAGATGGCCGACGCTTCTGTTTATATCATGGAACACGTGGATTTCGAGGATGTCCGCCAGAAGGAGGGCGAGGTCCGGAATACACATATTAATATAGGTACGGGTATCGAGCTTTCGATCCGTGAGGTCGCCGAACTGATCCGGCGAGAGATCGGGTTCGAGGGCGAGTTGAGGTTTAACTCGTCCAAGCCGGACGGTACGCTTCGTAAGCTGACGGATGTAAGCAAGTTGCATGCCTTGGGTTGGCGCCATACGATCGAGATCGAGGAGGGCGTGAAGCGACTCTATGAATGGTACTTGGGAATTGAAAAATGAGAATTGAAAATTGAAAATTAGAGAAATGGGCAAAGTAGCGTTAATAACGGGTATTACGGGACAGGATGGGGCTTATCTTACTGAGTTCTTGATTAAGAAAGGATATACGGTACATGGTATCAAGCGTCGTTCTTCCATGTTCAATACGGACCGTATCGATCATTTGTATCAAGACCCGCATGTGGAAAACCGTAATTTGATTCTGCATTATGGCGATTTAACGGATAGTTTGAATCTTACACGTATCATTGGCGAGGTTCAACCGGATGAGATCTATAATCTGGCCGCCATGAGCCATGTAAAAGTAAGTTTCGACACTCCCGAATATACGGCGAATGCGGATGGTTTGGGCGTATTGCGTATCCTAGAGGCGGTCCGCTTGCTGAACTTGATCCCGAAGACACGTATTTATCAGGCATCTACATCTGAGTTGTATGGCTTGGTGCAAGAGGTGCCGCAGAGGGAGACTACTCCTTTCTATCCGAGAAGCCCTTATGCCGTAGCGAAACTATACGGTTACTGGATTACGGTGAATTACAGGGAAGCCTATCATATGCACGCTTCCAATGGCATCTTGTTTAATCACGAGTCTCCATTAAGGGGAGAAACATTCGTGACCCGTAAGGTAACCCGGGCGGTTTCACGTATCGTTTTGGGTATGCAAAAAAGGTTTATATGGTAATCTTTCCTCCAAACGGGATTGGGGACACGCAAAAGATTACGTGCGTGCCATGTACGCTATTTTGCAACAAGATGAACCCTCGGATTATGTCATAGCTACCGGGATTACTACCACGATTCGGGACTTTATCCGTATGGCTTTTGAGGAAATTGGCGTGGGAATCCGCTTTAAAGGAGAAGGGATAGACGAGGTCGCTATCTTAGAGTCGATAGACGAGGGATTGTTCGTCAAGAAGGTTGGTGATGCCTATCTGGAAAACTTTAAGAAACGTGTGGGTGAGGAAGTTGTAGGAGTAGATCCGCAGTATTTCCGCCCTACGGAAGTAGAGTTGCTGATCGGTGACGCTACGAAGGCACGTACTCGTTTAGGGTGGGAACCGGAGTATTCATTAGCGGCTTTAATTGAGGATATGATGAAGAACGATATAAAACTAATGAAGAAGGAGTCTTATCTGAAAGAGGGGGCTATAAAATTTTGAACTATTTCGAGTGAGTTCGAAACAATTTGAAGATTTTATTTGTTGTAATTACAAAAAGAGTTAATTTTGTGCCAATTTTAAGATATTAGGTAATTGATTGTTTAATTAAAATGTTGAAAATATGAAGACTAAGGTTTTACTTTTAGCTTTGTTATCAGGTTTTGTATTCTCTGTGGCAGCACAGGAATATCAACCGCAGGTGGGGTTCAGCAATGAGGCTGGTTATAAGACTAATTTCAAGAAGAATAAAGCTCGCGACAATTGGTTTATTTCAATTGCGGGTGGAGCCAGCGTATTGTTAGGAGACCAAAATGGAGAGGCTGATTTCAAGAATCGTTTAAACTTCGCTCCACAAGTATCTTTTGGTAAGTGGTTTAATCCGTATTTAGGATTCCGTACCCAGTTAAATGGTGGTATTATCCACGGTTTTGAAGGTGATGGCGCACAGTTTATGCAACATAATAAATATGTAGCCGCTCACGTAGATTTGTTGTGGGATGTTACTAACTTCTGGGCTCCTTACAGAGAATCTAAAGTGTTCCGCTTGATTCCTTGGGTCGGTTTTGGTTATGCGCAGCGTTTCAAGACTACAGAGTCTTATGATCGTCCAAGAACGGAGTCTCCTACGTTGAACGCTGGTATCTTAACCGCTTTCCGTTTGAGCAAACGTGTTGATTTGAATGTTGAGATCCAAGGTTCTTTGTTGAACGAGCAGTTTAACCGTGTCGAGATGAATCACCTGACAGATGGTATCGTTCAGTTGAGCGCTGGTTTGACATTCAAATTGGGTAAGACAGACTTCGAGGTATTGGAGCCGATGGATTACGCTTTGTTGAACGACTTGAACGGCCAGATCAACTCTTTGCGTGCTGCTAACGATGAGTTGAGCAAACGTCCGGTTTCTTGCCCTGAGTGCCAAGAGACAGTTACTGAAGTTGTAAATAACTACGTTGACAATGTGGTTTATTTCCGCATCAACAGCGCTAAGATCGACAAGAACCAGCAGATCAATATCTATAACACAGCTGAGTTCATGAAGAACAACAACGCTCCGATCAAGGTAGTTGGTTACGCTGACAAGAAGACGGTACTTCTGATTATAACATGGGTCTTTCTGAGAAACGTGCTAGAGCGGTCGCTAAGGAACTTATCGATAAATACGGTATCTCTTCTAGCCAGATCACTATCGAGTGGAGAGGTTCGGACGAACAACCTTATGGCGAAAATAGCTGGAACCGTGTAGTAATTATGAGCGCTAATAATTAATTTACGAATTAATACTTTAAAAAGGCCGTACTTCTAAGTGCGGCCTTTTTTTGCGCCGAAAAATACTTACTTTTGTGAGAATTTATCGAATTGCTATGATATTGAACAAAAAACATGGTTATTTAATCCAATGGCTGATTGGTGTAGGAGATTTGATCGTATTGAATCTCTTGTTTATGGCCGTTTTTCATCTGCTTGGCCCGAAATACACGGAAGCGATATCCTATAATTTGAGAGAGGTTATTTTGTTATTGAATTTCTGTTATTTCTTCTCTTTATATTTTATCCCGATTCAATTGCATCAGGCGGTCGTGTTTATCGACAAGATTGTGCAACGGGCGTTCGGATTGGTTACCGTACTTATCTTTTTATTCGCTACTTGCTTGATCTTCTTGAATGTAGGGGATATTCTGGCTACCTTCCTCTTGGTCTATTACGGGGTTTCTATCATCTTGTTTTCGCTTTGGCGGGTTTTTGTGCGCTTATCCTTAAAGTTTTATAGGCGAAAAGGCTATAACTTTAAGAAGGTGGTGATTGTGGGTGCGGGAAAGAATGGTATGGAGCTTTACCAAGTTATGAAAGATGATTTGAGCTATGGGTTTAGTGTAAAGGGGTTCTTTGATGACAATGACTCGTTGAAAGACGTTTTACCTAATTATTTGGGTAAGACGAGTGAGGTGGAAGCGTATGTGCTGGAGCATGATATCGATGAGATTTATTGTACCTTGCCGGGTACGAACAACGGAAAGATCGTACGGCTTCTGAATTTCGCCGAGAAGAAGATGGTGCGTTTCTATATCGTGCCCGAGTTTTACCGGGATGTAAAGAAGAGTATGGTGATGGAGGTGATGGAATCGATCCCATTGCTGACGGTCCGCCGGGAGCCTTTGCAATCCGCCTATAACCGGTTCTTGAAACGGACGTTCGATATATTTTTCTCTTTGGTGATTTTGCTCACGATTTATCCGATCCTGTACATCGTGGTCGGTATAATGATCAAGTTAAGCTCACCCGGCCCGATCTTGTTTAAGCAGAAACGTACGGGATTGTATGGGCATGACTTCGAATGTTTCAAATTTCGTACGATGAAGGTGAATGCGCAGGCTGATACCTTGCAGGCCGTTAAGAACGATCCTCGGAAGACCCGGATCGGCGATTTCTTGCGCCGGACGAATCTGGATGAGTTCCCTCAGTTCGTGAACGTCTTGCTGGGCGATATGTCCGTGGTAGGCCCTCGTCCGCATATGTTGAAGCATACCGAGCAGTACTCGGCGTTGATCGATAAGTATATGGTGCGGCATTTGGTGAAACCGGGAGTAACGGGGTGGGCGCAAGTCACCGGTTACCGGGGTGAGACCAAGACGCTGGAGCAGATGGAAGGACGTGTGAAGAGAGATGTGTGGTATATAGAGAATTGGACGTTTTTCCTTGATTTAAAGATTATTGTGGTTACGGTACTGAATATGTTCAAGGGAGAGAAGAATGCGTATTAATCCGATTTGTTGCACACTTTTTGCGGATTTGTGTAATCTGTATTTATATTTATGCTATATTCGCGCTCGATGGGAAGAATAATTGCAATAGATTACGGCCGGAAACGTACGGGGATAGCCGCTACGGATATTTTACAAATGATCGCTAACGGCGTGGCGACAGTCCAAGTGGAGAGGTTGTGAAATACCTGTCGGATTACATATCGCGGGAACCGGTGGATTTATTTGTGGTCGGGCTTCCGAAGCAAATGAACAATGAGCCTTCTGAGAACATGAAGTATGTGGAGGCGTTCGTGACCCATCTGAAAAGGACGATACCAAGTATCCCGGTAACTTATTACGACGAGCGGTTCACGTCGGTCTTAGCTCATAAGCCATGTTGGAAGGCGGTTTAAAGAAAAAGAAACGGCAAGATAAAGGATTGGTCGATGAGATTAGCGCCGTTATTATTTTGCAAGCTTATTTAGAAAGTAAAAAATATCAGTTATAACTTATGATTTTACCCGTATTTTTATATGGTCAGCCCGTACTAAGAAAAGAGGCTGAGGATGTACCTAAAGATTATCCCGACTTGAAACAGTTGGTTGCCAATATGTTTGAAACGATGTATAATGCCGATGGGGTAGGACTTGCCGCTCCTCAGGTGGGCTTGTCTATCCGTTTGGTGGTTATAGACGGTGATGTGATGGGAGATGACTTCCCTGAATGCAAGGGTTTCAAGCGTGCGTTGATTAATCCCGAGTTCTTGGAACGTAGCGAGGAGGAAATAGCTATGGAGGAAGGCTGCTTGAGCCTGCCGGGTATACACGAGAAAGTGTCTCGCTCGAAAACGGTTCGTGTGAGATATTGGGATGAGAATTGGGAGGAGCACGAGGAAGTGGTGGAAGGTTTCGCCGCCCGTATTGTGCAGCATGAGTGCGAGCATCTGACGGGGCATGTCTTTATCGACAATGTCTCCGCTATTCGCCGTCAATTGAACAAAGGCAAATTAAATAGTATTATTAAAGGGACGGTTCGTTGCTCTTACCGGGCAAAAGCCGTTGGTAAATAATAAATCTATAAATAATCAAATATGACAGATTTAAAGTAAAAACATTGAGGCCCTCAGGGAAAAGAAAGCCGTTATCGAGATGGGCGGTGGTGAGGCTGCTATCGAAAAGCAGGTGGCGATGGGTAAGCTTACTGCCCGGGAGCGTATCTTGGCTTTGTTGGATAAGAACTCTTTCCATGAGTATGACATGTTCGTGAAACACGATGGCCGTGATTTCGGTATGGAGAAGAAGGTTCTGCCGGGTGATGGTGTGGTTACCGGTACGGGTACGATCTTTGGTGCCCCGGTTTGCATCTATGCGCAGGACTTTACGGTTGCCGGTGGTTCGTTAGGTTTGCAGCATGCTCGTAAGATCACCAAGATCATGGATCATGCGTTGAAGATGAAATGCCCGATCATCGGAATCAATGACTCGGGTGGCGCGCGTATCCAAGAAGGTGTTGGTGCTTTGGCTGGTTATGGTGAAATATTCTATCGCAATACGATCGCCTCGGGCGTGATCCCTCAGATTTCCTTGATCCTCGGTCCTTGTGCCGGTGGTGCCGTTTATTCTCCGGCGTTGACGGACTTCGTGTTTGTGGTTGAGAACATCTCTAAGATGTTTATCACGGGACCGAACGTTATCAAGACCGTGCTGGGTGAGGATATCTCTATGGAAGACCTTGGTGGCGCACGTGTTCATGCGGAGACTACAGGTAACGCTCATTTCTATGCCTTGAGCGAGCAAGAATGTTTCGATCAGGTGAAACGTTTGGTTAGCTTCATCCCTTGGAATAATCAGGAGCGTGCGAAAGTGGTTGAGCCGAAAGAGCCGTCCGCTATGCTGAATATCGAGCAAGTAGTTCCGGCGGACCCGAAACAACCGTATGATGTGCGAGACGTTATCAGATGTATCGTCGATGACTCGGACTTCTTGGAGATTCAAGAGTTGTGGGCCGCTAATATTGTGATCGGTTTTGGTCGTATGGCAGGAGAAACGGTAGGTTTCGTTGCCAATCAACCGATGGTTTTGGCCGGCGTGCTTGATTGTGATAGCGCTGACAAGGCCGCTCGTTTCATCCGTTTCTGCGACTCATTCAATATTCCTATCATCACGTTGGAGGATATGCCGGGTTATCTGCCGGGCGTAGATCAAGAGCATGCGGGTGTGATTCGTCATGGGGCTAAGGTTCTGTATGCGTATTCGGAAGCTACTGTTCCTAAGATCACGGTTATCTTGCGCAAGGCGTACGGTGGAGGTTATATAGCTATGAACTCCCGTCACTTGGGCGCTGACTTCATGTTCGCTTGGCCGAGTGCGGAGATCGCTGTTATGGGTCCGGAAGGCGCAGCTAACATCATATTCCGCAAGGAGATCATGGAGGCGGAAGATCAGAACGCTATGCGTCAGGAGAAGGTGAAAGAATATATCGAGAAATTCGCGAACCCGTACGTGGCGGCTTCCAAGGGATTTATCGACTCTGTGATCGAACCGAAAGAAACCCGTTCATTATGCTACACGCACTGAAGCTTTCCATTCTAAAAGAGGAATACAGACCGGCCAAGAAGCATGGTTTGCCTCCGTTCTAAATTGATGAGAGTATGGAAAAGAAACACCAGCAAGAAGAATATGTAGACTTTGTGGTGACGGCACGTAAATATAAGACGTTGCTGACAGCGAAGTATAAGAACCGACCGATGTGGCATAAGCCGTCGGCTGGTGACGTGGTTTCTCATCTTCCCGGAACGATTATCAAGATTATGGTAGAGGAAGGACAGGCTGTGGAGGCCGGGCAACTTCTGCTAATCCATGAGGCGATGAAAATGCAGAACCGGGTGGTCGCTCCCATATCGGGAGTCGTTGTCGAGCTCAATGTAAAAGAAGGTGATAAGATAACGAAGAATCATTTAATGGTAAAAATAGAGTCTAAGTAAGATAATTTACTTATTTTTGCCTCTCAATCATTTTTAATAGGATGAAGAAGGCAACACTCTTTTTGATATTACAGATATTTACGATTTCGCTTTTTGCGCAGATTAATACGGACCGTGTATTGGCCATTGGTAGGAACGCCCTTTATTTTGAGGATTATGTTCTTTCCATTCAGTACTTCAATCAGGTTATCAAATCCAAACCTTGGTTGGCGGAACCCTATTTCTATCGTGCGGTGGCGAAGATAAATCTGGACGATTTTAAGGGGGCCGAGGAAGACTGTACTTTATGTCTTCAGCGGAACCCTTTTTTAACGCAAGCGTATTACGCTCGCGGCATCGCCCGTCAAAGTCAGGAGAAATACGACGAGGCGATCGACGATTACCAGAAAGGACTTGAGTTCAAACCCGAGGACCGGCAGATGCTGGTGAATATGGCGGTGGCTTTTATCCAGAAAAAAGACTACAACGGGGCGGAGAAGACATTCGATGATTTAATGACCGCCCATCCGAAATATTCCATGAATTATATGACACGGGGCGCTATGTATCTGGAGAAAGGGGATACGTTGAAAGCTTGGCCGATTATAATAAGGCGATCGAGATGGATCCTTATTATGCGCCGGCGTATGGCAATCGTGCGATCCTTCATTATCAAATGGATGATTACAAGGACGCTTTGGCCGATTTGAACGAGGCTCTACGTCTGGATACCCGTGAGAGCGGATATTATATTAACCGGGGGCTAGTTCGTTATCAGATGAATGACTTGAGAGGTGCGATGGCCGATTACGATCAGGTGATCAGCATGGATAGCCGGAACTTGATCGCACGGTTTAACCGAGGTTTGCTTCGGTTCCAAGTCGGGGATAATAACCGGGCTATCGAGGACTTCGATGTCGTTATCCAGCAAGAGCCAGATAACTATATGGCTTATTACAACCGTGCGTTGCTCCGTTTCGAGACGGGCGACTACCGGGGGGCCGTGCAGGATTACGACGTGGTCTTGAAGCAATATCCTACTTTCCTGCCAGGCTTTGTGAGCCGTTCGGAAGCAAAGCGTAAGCTGGGGGATAACGTGGGGGCAGATCGTGATTATTGGGCAGCCATAAAGATGGAGGAGCAGGCCAAGAACGGACAGCTCCCGAAGACATCGTCTTCTGGCTCCAATACAGCGGTGAACGGAGATGCCAAGACGGACGATTCGGAGGAGAATACTCGTGAGCAATCCGATAAGAATATCAATAAGTTCAACCGCTTGGTGGTATACGATAAGGAGCAGGAGCGTAAAAGTAAATACCAAAGTGAGGTCCGTGGGCGTGTACAAGACCGGAATGTCCATGTGGATCTGGAACCCCAGTTTGTCTTGACCTATTACGAGAAGGCGGATCCCGTAAAGAAACTTGTTTATTACGACAAGATGGTGGAGGATTACAATGGCCAGATGGTCTTGAAGCGTAAATTGCGTATCACGAACGAGGAGGCCGCTTTGACTGAGGACCAAATCGCCGTGCATTTCGCTCCATCGACGAGTATTCGGCGGAGATCGAGCGTGATCCGAACAACGCTAACGCTTATTTTGGCCGTGCGATGGACTTCATGTTGGTGCAGGATTTCTCGGAGGCGATCAAGAATTTCTCGGAAGCGATCGAGCGAGACCCGTCGTTCACGATGGCTTATTTCAATCGTGCCGTGGAACGTTATAAGCAATTGATGTACACCCAATCCCAGCAGGCTAGCAAGGATACGTACGACTTGAGTGGCTCGGGAATGAACTTGAATATTGGTAAGTCCGCACAGTCGCAGGTAAACGCCAACACCTCGGTGGACCTCCGTAGCGCTATGCTGAAGGATAATAAGCGAGCCTATGAGCATGAGCAGATCATGAGGGATTACGATATGGTGATCAAGCTGAACCCGGGTTTTGTGTACGCTTACTTTAACCGTGCGAATCTGCGTTGCGCCCAGCGTGATTTCCGTGCCGCTATCGTTGATTACAACGAGGCGATCGAGCGGGACCCTGAATTTGCCGAGGCTTACTACAACCGTGGGTTAGCCCGTCTGTCGCAAGGTGACGTGAACCGGGGCATCGCGACTTGAGCAAGGCAGGGGAATTGGGTATCTACAACGCCTATAGTATCATCAAAGCGAATGACAAGCCGGTGATAACGCAAATTATTCGAGTTAAATGTTTCGCTGATAGAAAAGAAATATTAACTTTGTGGGCTGAATATAAAGAATTTTAGAGAATAGAATATGATAAAGATTACATTTCCGGACAATTCCGTAAGAGAATATGCAAAGGGAACGACTGCTATGCAGATAGCGGAAAGCATTAGTTCTCGTTTGGCACAGGAAGTCCTAGCCGCAAGCGTGAATGGGGAGGTTTGGGACTTAAGCCGTCCTATCAACGACGACGCTACGGTGAAACTTTTGAAGTGGGAAGACGAGGAAGGTAAACATGCGTTCTGGCATTCCAGCGCTCACCTTATGGCAGAGGCTTTGCAGGAATTATATCCGGGTATTAAATTCGGTATCGGTCCGGCGATCGAGAACGGTTTCTATTATGACGTGGATCCGGGTGAGGCCGTGATCAAAGAGGGTGATTTCGCTGCTATCGAGGCTAAGATGCTTGAGCTGGTAGCCAAGAAAGAAGAGATCAAACGTCAGGACATTACCAAGGCGGATGCATGAAGATGTTCGGCGATAGAGGTGAAGAGTATAAAACAGAGCTTATCAGTGAGTTGGAAGACGGTACGATCACTACCTATACGCAGGGTTCTTTTACGGACTTGTGTAGAGGACCGCACTTACCGAATACCTCTTATCTGAAAGCTGTCAAGATATTGAGCGTAGCCGGCGCTTATTGGCGTGGCGATGAGAAACGCAAGCAATTGGTTCGTTTGTATGGTATCACTTTCCCGAAAAAGAAGATGTTGGATGAGTATCTGACATTGTTGGAGGAGGCCAAGAAACGTGACCACCGTAAGATCGGTAAGGAGATGGACTTGTTCATGTTCTCCGATACGGTAGGTAAGGGCTTACCGATGTGGTTGCCGAAAGGTACCGCCTTGCGTTTGCGTCTGCAAGAGTTCTTGCGTCGTATCCAAGCTCGTTATAATTATCAAGAGGTAATGTGTCCGCCGATCGGTAATAAATTATTGTATATTACCTCCGGCCACTACGCTAAATACGGAAAGGATTCTTTCCAACCGATCCATACACCTGAGGAGGGTGAGGAATACTTCTTGAAACCGATGAACTGTCCTCATCACTGTATGATCTATAAAAACTCTCCTCGTTCGTATAAGGACCTGCCGTTGCGTCTCGCTGAGTTCGGTACGGTTTGCCGGTATGAGCAGAGCGGAGAGTTGCACGGATTGACCCGTGTACGTAGCTTTACGCAGGATGATGCTCATATCTTCTGCCGCCCCGATCAGGTAAAGCAGGAATTCTTGAACGTAATGGACATCATCTCGATCGTATTCAAGACGATGAATTTCGAGAACTTCGAGGCTCAGATCTCCTTGCGTGACAAGGTGAACCGTGAGAAATATATCGGTAGCGACGAGAATTGGGAGAAGGCTGAGCAAGCGATTGTAGAGGCTTGTGAGGAAAAAGGCTTGAAAGCTAAGATCGAATATGGAGAGGCCGCTTTCTACGGTCCGAAACTCGACTTCATGGTGAAAGACGCTATCGGCCGCCGTTGGCAGTTAGGTACGATTCAGGTAGACTATAACTTACCGGAACGTTTCCAATTGGAATATACGGGTGCCGACAACCAGAAGCACCGTCCGGTTATGATCCACCGTGCGCCGTTCGGTTCCATGGAACGGTTCGTTGCCGTATTGATCGAGCACACCGCCGGAAAGTTCCCGTTGTGGTTGACTCCGGAGCAGGTATGTATCATGCCGATCAGCGAGAAGTTTAATGATTACGCTTGGCAAATCGCACGTGAGTTAGGTAATCAGGAAATCCGTGCTATCGTAGATGACCGAAATGAGAAGATCGGTCGTAAAATTCGTGACAATGAATTGAAAAGAATCCCTTATATGCTCATCGTTGGAGAAAAAGAAGCAGAAAATGGTGGAAGTTTCTGTAAGAAAACAGGGCGAAGGTGATAAAGGTTCGATGAAAATTGCTACCTTTGCAGCGCTTTTGAATGGCGAGGTAGAGGAAATGATGAATCGCTGGCAAAAAAAGTAATGATTAAATAACTAATAACGAGGAGAATAAATCTTTTTGAATGAAGAATGACAATCTGAAAGAACAGTATAGAATCAACGAACGTATTCGTGTTCGTGAAGTTCGTTTAGTAGGTGACAATATTGAGACGGGTGTTTATCCGATCGCTCAAGCGCTAAAAATAGCGGAAGAGCAGGGGATGGATCTAGTCGAGATTTCACCAAATGCTGCGCCCCCCGTTTGTAGAGTAATCGACTACCAGAAATTCCTCTATCAGCAAAAAAAGCGTCAGAAAGAGCAAAAAGCGAAATCTGTGAAAGTGGTCGTGAAGGAGATTCGTTTCGGGCCTCAGACAGATGATCATGATTACAATTTTAAATTGAAGCACGCTAAGGGATTTTTGGAGGAAGGTTCGAAGGTCAAAGCCTACGTGTTCTTTAAAGGCCGTTCTATCCTTTTCAAGGAACAGGGAGAAGTCCTGCTGCTTCGTTTTGCCAACGATTTGGAGGATTATGGAAAAGTAGAGCAGTTGCCGGTATTGGAGGGAAAACGTATGATTATCATGCTTACTCCGAAGAAAGCGGGCACTGGTTCAGCCCCGGCTACGGTCGCAGCTCCGAAAGTTGTAAAGAAAGTGATCACGACACCTAAGCCTAAAAGCGAGGGTGATAAGAAAACAGAAGAATAAAATCCGTCCCTGATAGAAGGGAGGTTAAGTTTAATAATTAAAATATAATTGGAAAATGCCTAAGATGAAGACTAATTCCGGTGCCAAAAAGAGGTTCGCCCTTACCGGATCAGGAAAGATCAAAAGAAAACACGCTTTTAAGAGTCATATCTTAACAAAGAAGACTAAGAAGCAAAAGAGAAATCTTACTCACACGGGTTTGGTAGCTAGTGTTGACGTAAGCAACGTAAAGCAGATGCTTTGCATGAAGTAATCTTTATTCATTAAGCGAGTTTTATAACGATTTTTATTAACCGAATGCATTTAGCAATCAAGTTCATCCTAAGAGATGACGCTAACATTCAAAACAGATTAGAATTATGCCTAGATCAGTAAATCATGTTGCTTCAAGAGCAAAAAGAAAACGGATTTTAAAACTAACCCGTGGTTATTATGGTGCACGTAAGAACGTTTGGACCGTAGCGAAGAATACATGGGAAAAAAGGTTTGACTTATGCTTTCCGCGACCGTCGTAACAAGAAACGTAATTTCCGTGCTTTGTGGATTCAGCGTATCAACGCTGCCGCTCGTATGGAAGGTTTGTCTTACTCTCGCCTAATGGGTGCTTTGCACGCTGCCGGTATCGAGATCAACCGTAAGGTTTTGGCAGACTTGGCCGTTAACCATCCGGAAGCATTCAAGGCTATCGTAGCTAAAGTAAAATAAGATTTTTGCTATATAGTTAATAAAGAGCCTCCCCGAAAAGGAGGCTCTTTTTTTGTTGTTTTTGTTTGGTTATGTCGATACGATTACATATCTTTGTAACAGAAAAAGATAAACAGGGAATGAGTTAAGCCGCACTTGTTCGATTGGGAAACTCATCAGTTTATTTTAATTCCGAGACATAGCTCTTGTCGCCAATGGCGGGCCGCGCTTCGGGGTATGCTTAGCACGGCGGATTACAAAGGTGGCAAAGCACTCAAATCCTGTCATACGGAGTTTGTTCACATCTACAGTGCGGCTTTTTCAAATAGGGAAGAGGATCTTTAATTAGATTCTCTTCTTTTTTATGCGGTTCACGCAGGTAGTCTCGTTAGCTCATATAAGTAGTCTTCTGAGGATAAAGTGAATTATTTTGAAAATAAATTAGGTTTTATAGTTGGTAATCCAAAAAGAATGCTTTCCTTTGTGCCAACAAACAAAAGATTAGTTTGTCTTGCTCTTTATCTTCGAGTTTCTATTCTCAGTAATGATAATATATTCTTCTAGAAATCGATCTTCACTAACATCACTTGTTTTATTATTAATTTATTTTTAATTTTTTTTCGTATGAATATTTACATTGGAAACTTGAGTTATCGAGTAAGAGAGTCTGATTTGCAACAAGTATTAGAAGAGTATGGTGTTGTTGATTCAGTAAAGTTAATTGTTGATCGTGATACTAGACGTTCTAAGGGTTTTGCTTTCGCTGAAATGCCTAACGTAGACGAGGCTCAAAAAGCTATCGAGGAATTAAACCAAGCTGAGTACGAAGGTCGTCAGATGGTTGTAAAAGAAGCAATTCCTAGACGTTAATTTTAGAAGATATACATCTTAAAATAACTCTGAAGCGGGGAGACGATAGTCTTTCCGCTTTTTTGATATTGTCTATTATTGTTGTATATTTACACACCAAGAATAACACAACTAAAAAATAAGTATTATGACGTTGCCAAAACGGTCTTGCATGAAAGTAACCGGACTTGCTCTCGCTTGTTCCTCGCTACTTTTTTCCTGTGCTCCCAAGGAGGTTCCGCAGGTGAATTTAATCCCTAAGCCGGCCCATATCGAGGTGACTGGCGGTTATTTCAAAGTAGATAGTAATCTCGTATTCGGGAATGATCAATCGGGTACGATCCGTTACGTGGTCGATGAGTCTTTCAATGGCGGAAATCCGGAGGGATATGCGTTGAATGTGACCAAGAAGGGGATCGAGTTGAGAGCCGCCTCTAAATCCGGATTGTTTTACGGGGAACAAACGTTGCGCCAGCTGTATACGTCGAAAGGGATTCCTTGCGTATCGATCCAAGATAATCCCCGTTTCCCGTATCGTGGCTTGCATCTGGATGTCTCCCGTCATTTCTTCCCGAAAGAGGAGGTGATGAAGTTATTAAACGTCATGTCTTATTATAAATTGAATACGCTTCATATACATTTAACGGATGCCGGTGGTTGGCGTATCCAGATGGATAAATACCCGAAACTGACTACGGACGTGGCTTTCCGTACGGAATCCGATTGGCAGAAATGGTGGGATGGAAAGGATCGCAAGTATCTGCCGGAAGGAACTCCGGGGGCATATGGCGGTTATTTTACGAAAGAAGATATCCGTGAGATCGTGGATTACGCTACGGCCCGGCATATTAATATAATACCGGAAATCGAATTCCCGGGGCATTCGGACGAGGTGTTCGTGGCGTACCCGGAGTGAGTTGTGCCGGCAAACCTTATACGACGGGTGATTTCTGCATCGGCAACGAGAAATCGTTTACGTTTATGGAGGATGTATTGTCCGAGGTGATCGAGTTGTTCCCTTCCGAATATATCCATATCGGGGGAGACGAGGCCGGGAAGGGAGCTTGGAAGACCTGCCCGAAATGTCAAGCTTGATGCGCCGGAATGGGATGAAGGACGTGGATGAGTTGCAGAGCTATATGATTCATCGTGCCGAGGAATTCCTGATTTCCAAAGGCCGCAAATTGATCGGTTGGGATGAGATTCTGGAAGGGGGCTTGGCTCCGGAGGCTACCGTCATGTCTTGGCGGGGCGAGGAAGGGGGAATCAAGTCCGCCCGCATGGGACACGACGTGGTCATGACACCGGGTGGTTATATGTATTTCGATTTCTATCAAGCCGATCCGAAGACACAGCCGTATGCCATCGGCGGTTATACGCCGATCAAGCGGGCGTACAGTTATAATCCAGTGCCTGTGGATTCGTTGACTGCCGAGGAAAGTAAGCATATCCTAGGGGTGCAGGCGAATACATGGACGGAGTATATCAAGGATGAGAAACATTTGGAGTATATGATGTTCCCTCGTGCCTTGGCGGTCGCGAGATCGGATGGACTCCGCAAGAGGATCGTAGTTGGGAGGATTTTAAGCCTCGTATGAACGCGAATATCCCGGTTCTGCAACGGATGGGTATCAATACGTTCACGCTCTCGGACGAGATCGAGACCACGATGGAGGTAGATACCTTGCGGCGAGAGATCAAGGTCATGTTGGATGCGGAGAAATATCCGGCGGAGATACGTTACACGACAGACGGCTCTATTCCCGCCGCCTCTTCCCGGGTCTATAACGGCCCGATCGTGGTGAAAGACTCCGCTGATATCAAGGCCGCTATTTTCCGTGACGGGCAGCTTCAAGGAACGCCTACCGAGAAGAAGGTGGATTATCACCGGGGTATCAATAAGCCTATACATTATAATAGTAAGCTGTATAGCGGTTATATGGCGGGTGGCATGAACGCCTTGCTGGACGGCTATAGGGGAGGCTTGACTTATCTGGACGGCCGTTGGCAGGGTTATTTGAATGACTTGGATTGCGTGGTGGACATGGGCGAGGTGACGGATATCCATAAGGTATCGTCCCGCTTTATGCAATTGATCGGCCCGGGCGTGTACCAACCGGGAGAGGTGGAGTTGCTGACATCGGAAGACGGGGAGAGCTATATCTCGCAGGGAGTTATCCCTACTACGATATCCAATACGGATAAAGACCTGTCTTTTCAGGAATATACGTTTAACGGCGATTGGAAAGCCCGTTATATCCGTATCAAGGCAAAAGAGGCAAATAAGGGTTTCATCTTCACGGATGAGATCGTGATCTGGTAAGTATGAATCAATTAATTATCAACTAAAATACATTTATCAAATGAAGAAACAGTTAATGACCTTCCTGTTGTGTGGCAGTCTGTTCGCTACGGCGCAGCAACCGGTAGATTATGTGAACCCCTTCATCGGTACGAGCAATTACGGTACGACGAATCCCGGTGCGGTTTGTCCGCAGGGTATGATGAGCGTGGTTCCTTTCAACGTCATGGGGTCGGAGAAGAACCGTTTTGACAAGGATAGTCAATGGTGGTCTACTCCTTACTCGGCAGACAATAAATTCTTTACGGGATTCGCCCACGGCAGCTTGAGCGGCGTGGGATGCCCGGAGCTGGGAGGTTTGCTATTGATGCCGACGACGGGCGAGTTGAACGTGGACTATAAGGCTTACGGCAGTGAGTACAAGGACGAGGTGCTCATCCCGGTTATTATAGCAATACCTTGACCAAGTATAATATCAAGGCGGAGGCTACTGCCAGCATGCGTACGGGCTTGAGCCGTTTTACCTTTCCGAAAGGGGAGAGCCATATCCTCTTGAACCTAGGCGAGGGCTTGACGAACGAGACCGGCGCTACGGTACGTATCGTGAATGATACGGAGATCGAGGGGAGTAAGCTTTTAGGTACGTTCTGCTATAATCCACAGGCCGTATTCCCGGTTTACTTCGTGATGAAGGTAAACAAGGCCCCGAAGAAGATGGGTTATTGGAAGAAACAACGTGAGATGAAGGGGGTAGAGGCCGAATGGGATATCTACTCCGGCAAGTATAAGTTATATACCAGTTATACCCGTGAGATGAGCGGAGACGACATCGGCGTATGGTTCGATTATGATACGGACGAGGGCGAGGCTATCGAGGTGAAGATGGGTATCTCGTACGTGAGCATCGAGAACGCCCGCCTGAACATGAATACGGAGCAGCCCGGCTTCGATTTCGACAAGGTCCGTACGGCGGCTAGCACGATGTGGAACAAGGATCTTTCCAAGGTACAAGTGAAGGAGGTACGAAAGACGAGAAAACGATATTCTATACCGGTATGTATCATTTGCTGATCCATCCGAATATCCTGCAAGACGTGAACGGCGAGTACCCGATGATGGAGAGCCTGAAAGTAGGCCATACCACCGGAAACCGTTATACGGTCTTCTCCCTGTGGGATACGTACCGCAACGTAAGTACCCTGATGACCTTGCTCTATCCGGAGCGTCAATTAGATATTATCCGTACGATGCTGGATATGTACCGGGAAAACGGTTGGTTACCGAAATGGGAGCTTTACGGACGTGAGACCTTTACGATGGAGGGCGATCCCTCGATCCCGTATATCGTAGACGCATGGATGCGCGGCTTGCGTGACTTTGATGAGCAAACCGCTTATGAGGCGATGCGTAAAGGCGCTACTACCCCGGGAGAGTTCAACCTGCTTCGTCCGGACGCGAACGATTATTTCAGCAAGGGCTATGTTCCTTTGCGTGAGCAATACGATAACTCCGTATCTCATGCGCTGGAATATTATATCGCCGACTGGAACTTGGCTAATTTCGCTCAAGCCTTGGGTAAGAAAGAGGATGCCAAGTTATTCCGTGACCGTTCTTTAGGTTACAAACATTATTATAGCAAGGAGTTCGGAACGCTGCGTCCTATCTTGCCGGACGGCACTTTCTACTCTCCGTTCGATCCGAAACAAGGCGAGAACTTCGAGCCTAGTCCCGGTTTCCATGAAGGCAACGCATGGAATTATACGTTTTATGTTCCTCACGATATCAAGGGACTGGCCAAATTGATGGGAGGCGATAAGAAATTTGTCGATCATTTGCAGAAGGTATTCGATGACGGCAATTATGATCCCGCCAACGAGCCGGATATCGCTTATCCTTATTTGTTTAGTTATTTCAAGGGAGAGGCTTGGCGTACTCAGAAGTTGGTCCGTCAGTTGTTGAAGGATTGCTATCATAACGCCCCGAACGGTGTCCCGGGTAACGAGGATACAGGCACTATGTCCGCTTGGGCTATTTTCTCCATGATGGGCTTCTATCCGGCTTGTCCGGGCGACGTGAACTATGTATTGACTTCCCCGACTTTCGATAAGGTTACGATCCAGCTCGACAAGAAATTCTATCCTAAAGGCGAATTGGTAATCGAGTCTAAGCATAGTAATCCGGAAGCGATCTATATCAAGGACGTTTTCGCCGGCGATAAAAAGCTAAAGGGCTACACCATCTCGCAAGAGGACTTGGTAAATGCCGGAACCTTGCGTTATATCCTCGAGGATACGCATAAGTAAGCCAAGATAAAGATATACCGAATTTGATATTTACCGGACGCAGATGACACCGACAAGCACGGGTGATCTGCGTCCGGTTTATTTTTTGATATCCTAAAACCATTTGATCTTCCTGAATATAAAAAGGCCGTAGCGGATAGCAAGATCGAGAGCAAGATGATAACCACGAAACCATGCGGCATATCCTCCATGTAGATCGGGACGTTCATCCCGTAGAAGCTAGCGATTAATGTCGGAACCATTAAGATAATGGAAAGTGATGTCATACGTTTCATGATCGTGTTCACGTTGTTGGAGATGATAGAGGCGAAAGCGTCCATCGTACCCGTAAGAATATCGCTATAGATATTTACCGTGTTATGGGCCTGCTTCAACTCGATCTCCACGTCCTCCACCAAATCCTTGTCGATATATTCCGGCTCTTGGAAAATATTCTGGAGCTTGGCCAGCATCACCTCATTCCCGCGGATGGAGGTGTTGAAGAATACCATGCTCTTCTCCAGCTTCATCAACGCTAGCAGATCCTCGTTGCGGATGCTTTTCTCCAACGCCTTTTCCGCCTCGGTGACGGCGTAATTGATTTGTTTCAGGTATTTAAGGAACCATACGGCCGATGAGTGGATCAGCCGGAGGATCAACTCATACTTGTTTTTAATCTGGAGTTCCTTCCGTTGGGTATAACGGATGAAATCGGGGATCAAGTCCGTCTTATGGTAACATACGCTTACGATGATCTCATTGTTCGTGATGATACCGATCGGCACCGTATTGAACGGGATGTCATGATCTTGGTTCTGCAACGGGATACGTAAGATGGTAAGCAACCAATTCCCCTCGTACTCGATACGGGGACGTTCGTCCGTATCGGCTATATCGCTCAAGAATGATTCGGGTACGTTAAATCGATCCATCAAGAATTGAAGATCTTCGGGAGTCGGGCACTCTACGTTTACCCAACTGTTAGGAAGCCATTGGTTCTTCTCCACATAACCGGCCTCACAATAAAGAAATTGTCTCATTATTGCCTCCTTTCGTGTTTAATCCGAGCAGAGGATCAATGAAACCCTCCGCCTCGTTAGTTCATACTCTGTTCTGTTTCTAGCGGGATACTGTCGTCCATAATTTGAAAATTACTTTTTACGGCGCAAAGATAATACTTTTTTACGTAAGTAAAGTTATGTCGCTGTATGCTGACAGCAATATTGTTGCCAGTTTACGTTAGCATAGGCTTACTTCTCTGAGAGTATTGCGATACTTCTGGTAATAGTACTGGAGTACTTTCATGGAAGTACCCGAGTACTGCCTAAGAAGTACTCCAATACTTCTTAGGCAGTACTGACCGTTTATTCAATCCCGCATTTCCCCTCTTCGTTGAAGTAGAAGAAGAGCCCGGTATCTATGCTGACCGGACCATGGATACGGTTTACGGCGGTTCCCATGCGGGCATCAACCGGAGTACCCGTAAGGCTTCATCGCGGAACTCATCATAGGTTTTCCCCGTATCGCGAGGATACAGTATATTCTCGGGTAGGCTTACGGGATTCTGTAACATTCCTAAGGAATCGATCGTGAAGGAGTAGAAGAGTCGTACCTTCGTGCCCGTACCTTTATAAGATTCGGGATAACGCAGGTTTTGTTCGAAGAAACGGATCATGGCTTCTCTTCCTCCCTTGAACTCGGCCATGGGGCGAGGCTCGTGGAGCCGGCTGGCGAAGCGTGTGTATTCCTCATAATCTTCCGGGTTATCGGATAGGTAGAACGTGGCGGCCAAAGGATAATGGACGATGCCGGCGCCCTGTCCGGTGATGACGGTCTTGCGCACCCGGTACAATCCCGGAGGGTTTTCCTTGAGCTCAGGCATCAAGGTGGCCGAGAAATCGTCTCTTGTCTGGTTAGGAAAGATCGGATAGCCGAGAGCGACGAAGGCGGTGGGTTGCGGGATTCCTTTCCATGCCCTCCCGTCGAAACGCTCGATGAAATACTCTTCGCCTCCCATCCTTCCAGGTCGGTATGTTGGTGATAGCGATCTCGATCCGCTCGATGTTGGTTGGGTAGACGTTCGGTCTTACTCGCATGGAGAAGTGGGTGGTGTCCATGCTGATAGCTTCCTCGGGTGGCCGGTCGTAAGGGCCTCCGCCGATCCGGATGAGGGGTGAATTGAATACGTAAGTCTTGAAAGCCTCCACATACTCCTTCTCCGCTATGATAAGCTGTAGGAAGACGGAGTCGTCCGTGTTCCAGAGGGAGGTCAGGTTGCCGCGGATCTTCCGGAGATGCGGGGGAAGGGTATCGTATTCCTTGCCGAAGAACAATTCTATGCTGTCCCGTATCTGCTTGGCGGTCCATCCTTCCGTGGAAACTGAAGATGCGGCATGGGTATCAGTCGGTAACGGTAGGGAATCTTGCCGTGCTATGGATTGGGAGTCGGCTGAGTAGTCGCTACTGTTTTCCCCTTTCTTTTGTTTGGTATGGCAGCCGTATAATAGGCAACCTCCCATGATAACTAATCCGATAAAATACGCTTTCATGATTCGACAGGTTTTAATTCCTAAATATAAAGAATCTTTTTCAGAAATGGGTAAAAGATATTACCTTTGACTCCCCAAATAGAAAGAATGATGGCAGAAGGAACAAGAAATACAGGAAGAGGAAGGAAAAAGCCTGTGGAGATGCTCCCCGATATGGGGCGTCTTCAGCCACAGGCCCGTGAGTTGGAGGAGGCTGTGTTGGGTGCGTTGATGCTGGAGAAAGACGCGTACTCGATCGTCAGCGAGATCTTGAAGCCGGAATGTTTCTATGAGAAGCGCATGAGAAGATTTATGCCGCTATCGTAGACTTGGCGTTGAGCAACGTCCCGTGGATATGCTTACCGTAACGGAGCAATTGAAGAAACGGGGAGAATTGGAGGATGTAGGCGGACCGTTCTATATCTCTCAACTTACCAGCAAGGTGGCCAGCAGCGCCCATATCGAGTATCACGCCCGTATCATCGCCCAGAAATATCTGGCGAGGGAGTTGATCTCTTTCACGGCGATGATCCAAGGAAAGGCATTTGATGAGACGCTCGATGTAGAGGACCTGATGCAAGAGGCGGAGGGTAAGTTGTTCGAGATCTCTCAACGTAACGTAAAGAAGGATGTCACCCAGATCAACCCCGTCATCAAGGACGCTATGGAGATGTTGCAAAAGGCGGCCCTCCAGAAGGAAGGTCTGAGCGGATTGCGTACGGGCTTCGAGGGCTTGGATAAGATGACTTCCGGTTGGCAGAATTCAGACTTATCATTATCGCCGCCCGTCCGGCCATGGGTAAGACGGCCTTCGTCCTTTCCATGGCGAAGAATATGGCGGTGAATTTCAATACGCCTGTCGCCCTGTTCTCGCTCGAGATGAGTAACGTGCAGTTGGTAAACCGTCTGATCGTGAATGTCTGCGAGATACCGGGCGAGAAGATCAAGAGCGGACGCTTGGAGAGTTACGAGTGGGAACAGCTGGATTTTAAGATCAAGGAGCTTTACGACGCCCCGATCTTCGTGGACGATACCCCGAGCTTGTCCGTCTTCGAGCTGCGGACGAAAGCCCGTCGTCTGGTGCGTGAGCATGGCATTAAATGTATCATTATCGACTACCTTCAGTTGATGAACGCCAGCGGTATGAACTTCGGTAGCCGTGAGCAGGAGGTGAGTACGATCTCCCGCTCGTTGAAGGGATTGGCCAAGGAATTGAATATCCCGATCATCGCCTTGTCGCAGTTGAACCGTGGTGTGGAAGCCCGTCAAGGCGTGGAAGGTAAGCGTCCGCAGCTAGCCGACTTGCGTGAGTCCGGAGCTATCGAGCAGGATGCCGATATGGTATGTTTCATCCACCGTCCCGAATATTATAAGATTACGGAAGATGAGCGGGGAAATTCTCTGATCGGTCTTGCCGAGATCATTATCGCCAAGCATCGTAACGGTGCCGTGGGGGATGTCCGGCTGCGCTTTAAGAGCGAGTTCGCCAAGTTTATGAACGTAGAGGAAGATATAGCGGTAAGGGAATTCTCCTCGACCATGAACGGTGGAGACCCGATGCCCCCGATCCCATCGGCGGGAGCTGACTTCTTGAGTCAAGGTAGCAGTAACGAGGTTCCGTTCTAATATAGCATGAATGAGCGAAAGAGGCGAAAACGTTTGCGGTAGATTTTTCGCCTCTTCTTTTCTGTTTCGTTGGCGAATCCGATTCGAATCTTCTATCTTTGTGATTGAAAACAAATTACTGAATCAGCCATGACGAGACACTTAGTTCCGGTATCTATATACCTGTCGCTGTTGCTTAGCTGCAACTCACCGAAAGAATACAAATCCTTTGATGAATACCCTTCCTATGAGGGAGACGATCTGGAGTTGTTCTATTCCCCCACGAAATCCGTGTTCACCCTTTGGGCCCCGACGGCGGAAGAAGTCCGCTTGAATCTTTACGCCTCCGGTGAGGGAGGGGAGCCTATCCGCCAGTTGCCGATGAAATCCTCGGACAAGGTACGTGGCGTATCTCCGTGAGCGAGGATCTGAAAGGTTCCTTCTATACCTTCCAGATCCGTATCGGCGATAAATGGCTGGATGAGACTCCCGGTATCTGGCGAAAGCCGTCGGGGTGAATGGAAACCGTGCGGCCGTGATCGATTGGGCGGCTACCGATCCGGAGGCTGGGAGGCGGATAAATCTCCCGAGTTGAAAAGCTTCTCCGATATTATCATCTACGAGATGCATCATCGGGATTTCTCGATCGCCGCGAACTCCGGCGTGACGCATAAAGGTAAGTTTCTCGCCTTGGCGGAGAACGGCACGAAAGGTCCGGGCGGCGTGGCTACCGGCGTGGATCATCTGAAGGAGTTGGGCGTTACCCATGTCCACATCCTTCCTTCCTATGACTATGGCTCGGTGGACGAGACTCGCTTGCAAGATAATGTGTACAATTGGGATATGATCCCAAGAACTATAACGCCCCCGAGGGAGCTATTCCACCGATCCTTACAATCCCGAGGCTCGTATTCGTGAGTTCAAGGAGATGGTGCGGGGGTTGCACCGGAATGGTATCCGTGTGATCATGGACGTGGTTTACAATCATACCTTTGTGGGTGACGGGTCGAATTTCAGCTTGACCGTCCCCGGTTACTTCTACCGTCATAAACCGGACGGAAGCTATTCGGATGCCTCCGGCTGTGGTAATGAGACCGCTTCGGAGCGGGCGATGGTACGCCGCTATATTGTGGAGTCCGTGAAATATTGGGCCGAGGAATACCATGTGGATGGTTTCCGTTTCGACTTGATGGGCATCCATGACGTAGAGACCATGAACGAGGTAAAAGCCGAGTTAACCAAACTAGATCCTTCCATCTTCGTATACGGCGAGGGCTGGACCGCCAGCGATTCCCCGCTACCGGAGGATCAGAGGGCGATCAAGGTAAACGCCCCGAAACTGAATGATGTGGCCGTATTTAGCGATGACCTGCGGGATGCTTTAAAAGGAAGCGTATTCGAGACTACACAGGCCGGTTTCGCCTCCGGAAAGCCGGAAGGTAACGAGGAGTCTATTAAGTTCGGTATCGTAGGCGCTATCCGCCATCCGCAAATCGACTATAACCAAATATTATATTGCAAAGCGCCTTATGCGAACAAGCCTACGCAAGTGATCAACTATGTCTCTTGCCACGATGATCTTTGTTTGATGGATAAGTTGAAGCTCTCGGCCCCGAAAGACGCTACCCCGGATGAGTTGATACGATTCGGCAAGTTGGCCCAGACCATCATCTTCACCTCGCAAGGAGTACCCTTCATGCGGGCAGGAGAGGAGTTGCTGCACGATAAGAAGGGCGTACATAACAGCTATCAATCGCCCGATTCAATCAATGAGATCGACTGGTCTTTGAAGGCAAAAAACAAGGATGTTTTCAACTATTACAAGGATTTGATCGCCCTTCGTAAGTCGCACCCGGCTTTCCGTATCGCCACGGCCGAGGGAGTGAGGGAGGCCCTTCAATTCCAAGAAGTGAACCAGCCCGGTGTCGTAGCGTATACCTTAGGGGAACATGCGAACGGGGATAGTTGGAAGAAGATTATGGTTATCTTTAACGGGAACCGGAAGGCGGTAACGGTTTCTCTGCCGGAAGGAACATGGGTTCCGGTTTGTAAAGACGGTCGGATTTATCTGGACGGTAAAGGTTCCGTACAGGGTAAAACTACCGTAAGCGCCTCTTCCGCCTTGATCTTGAAACAAGATTAATACGGAACTAAATCAAAGAAAATCCCCCGGGACATCTCGATGAATACCGAGCGTCCCGGGGGATTTCTTATTAAATCACTTACTTATCTGATTATTTGTAAGCCTCGCCTTTTACAGCTGCGATACCCGGAAGAACCTTACCTTCTATAGCCTCAAGAAGAGCGCCACCACCTGTAGAAACGTAAGATACGCCGTTAGCCAAACCGAATTTGTTAACGCAAGCAACAGAGTCGCCACCACCTACTAAAGAGAAAGCGCCGTTCTTCGTAGCCTCAACGATAGCCTCGCCAACCGTACGAGATCCGTGCGTAAAGTTCTCGAACTCGAACTCGAATACACCCGTAGGACCGTTCCAAAGGATAGTCTTGGAGTTCTTGATAACGTCAGCTAGATAGCCTCGGTCTTCGGACCTATGTCAAGACCTTCCCAACCATCAGGAATCTGATCTACCGGAGCGAAATCAGTCTTAGCGTCGTTGCTGAAATCGTCAGCGATCTTAGCGTCAACAGCCAATACCAAGTTTACGCCTTTTTCTTTCGCTTTCTTGATCAAATCAAGAGCAAGATCCAGCTTATCGTCCTCGCAGATAGACTTACCGATCTTACCGCCTTGCGCTTTCGTGAAAGTATAAGTCATACCACCCGTGATGATCAAGTTGTCTACCTTGTTCAACAAGTTCTCGATGATCTCGATCTTGGAGGAAACCTTAGAACCACCCATGATAGCGGTGAACGGACGTTGGATGTCGTTCATAACCTTATCGACAGCCTTCACTTCTTTCTCCATCAAATAACCGAACATCTTGTTGTCCGTATCGAAGTAGTCAGCGATCAAAGCCGTAGAAGCGTGAGCACGGTGAGCGGTACCGAACGCGTCGTTTACATAGCAGTCAGCGTAAGAGCCAATCTCTTCGTGAACTCTTTCTGGCTTTCTTTAACGGCTTTCTTGGCAGCCTTCTTCTCCTCGTCAGAAGCGTCTTCAGCCAAACCTCTTGGTTTGCCTTCTTCCTCAGCGTAGAAACGAAGGTTCTCAAGCAACAAAGCTTCGCCCGGTTGCAAAGCGGCAGCCTTAGCGCCGGCTTCTTCGCCAATACAGTCGTTTGCAAACTGAACATCTACGCCTAACAACTCAGAAAGGTGCTTCAATATGTGCTTTAAGGAGAACTTATCAGTAGCGCCTTTCGGACGACCTAGGTGAGAACCGATAATTACGCTACCACCATCCGCTAAGATCTTCTTTAATGTAGGAAGAGCGGCACGCATACGAGTGTCGTCGGTGATGTTGAAGTTTCGTCCAATGGAACGTTAAGTCAACTCTTACAAATGCCTTTTTGCCGGCAATTGAAATTGTCAATTGTTTGCATAACTATTGTATTTAATGTCTGTATTAAAATGTTCCTTTAATCGCTTGCAAACTTACATAAAATATTTTTATTTGACCGTTTGCGCTTGCTTTAAATTTTATACCAATTTGAAACGTAGCCGTAATCTCCCGTCAGCATAGTCGTAATTCAACAGCTTGAAATGTCCGATCTCGGATGTATTCGCCACGTGCGATCCGATACATGCGCAGGCATCGTAATCGCCTATGCGTACGATACGTAATGTGTCGCTGGCATCATCGGGCAATTTACTTAAATCCACGATACCGCCGGCCTTTTCTTTTGGCATGAACTCGATGGTTACGGGCAGGTGCCGGTCGATCACCTCGTTTATCTTCTTCTCAACCTCGGCCATGACCTCCGCGCTGGGCTCTTCCGCCAATAGATAATCGCATTTAGACTTCTTCCTCTCTATGTGTGCGTTCTTGGATCTGGGACATCCGAACATCCGTACCATTGTCTGGTTTAAGATATGTTCCGCCGTGTGCATAGGAGGATACTCTTGCTTGTTGTGTTCGTTCAGTTGGATTTCTTGTTTCATATATTTGATGTTTTGATTGTATTTCGTGAAAAATATGCTCAAATGTACGAAATAAATCTTTAGTTTTGTAAAGTCATAGAAAACACCTTAAAGGAACGATATGCCAGCTAAGCGCTTATTTGGAATAATTCCATCATATTTCTCTTTGTTACCTGTATATCATGTAAATCCTCTACAGACTTATCGGAGGAGAAGCGTATACTCGTGATTCAATCTTACGAAAAACATTTTCCCGCCTATGAGAAGATGAAGGAAATCATGTCGAGTGATTTGCGGAAGAAGGGGATACATGCGAGTGTCTATTCTTTTTATTTGGATTGTGAGCAATATTCGGAGAAGCAACAGCGACAGAAATTATTCAAGAAACTGAATGAGTTATCGACATGGAACCCGGATATTATTCTGGTCAATGACGATCAACCTTGAACGCTTTGATAAGTAGCAGGCATCCCCTCGCTAAATCGATCCCGGTCGTGTTTATGGGGGTTAGTTATCCCAATATCCCGATCATCCGGAAATATCCGAATATGATGGGCTTTTATGATAAACCGGATTATAAGAGGAATATAGAATTGATACGGCGGCTTGTTGGTAATTGCATCGTCATAAGAGTCTCGGACGATACCTTTCAGGATAATATGATGCTGGCGGACATGAATGCGCAGATTCAGGATATTTGTGCCGTGAACAATATATATTCCTTGGATCGGGTACGTTTATCCGGAAAGAACGGGATTTCGATATCGGATATACCTAAGATAAAGCCGGATACGATGTATATAAGCACACTCAGATACGAAATCGGCGAATGCCTGATTAAGGGATTCGGCGAGAATTATTATAATAAAGCGTATCTGGCAACCAAGAGGGATTATATGACAATCTCGTTGGGGCGGCTCAGCGCCTTTCCATGTTTCTCCGTGATCAATGAGTTGATCGGAAATCAGAATGGCGTAGTTGGCGGGTATGTAACTGTCTTTAAGGATGAGGTAGAGGCAGCTGTAAACCGGGTCGTCTCTATCTTGAAAGGAACGCCCCCCGTCCGATTTTCCGCAAATCGAAGAGAGTAACAAGGCTTATGTTTTTGATTACGGTGTGTTAGAACGTTGGGGCATTGATAGTAGTAAATTGCCGGAAGGAGCTATTATCGCGAATATGCCGTTTGTCGTTCAATATAAATATTATATATGGGCTGCCGGCTTTATTCTGGTGGTGATGTTGCTTCTGCTTTTTAGTTACCAAAGAAAGCGATATATACAGGAGGCTTTACATAAGAAGGATGCGCAGGAGAAGTTAAAAAGGGAGAAGACTTTTCTTTCTTTTGCGTTGGATAGCGGCAACATTTTCGCTTTTCGGTATAGCAAAGGGGTATTCGAGTTTGATAATAGATTCTACCATTATTTAGGTATGCCCTGTGTACCGATGAAAATCGAGGAGTTTCAGGATGCTATACATCCTGAAGAACTGGATAATTTCCTTCGAGACCGGAATCTGCTGGATAGTGGCTTTCTTTCCCGGAAAGTGACGCAACGTCGTTGTAACTTTAATAAGAAGGGGTATGAGTGGTGGGAATTTCGCTATGCCCAAAATAAGAATGAGAAAGATTCGGTTTCCGATGACGAAGCTGTTGAGGTAAGTGGCTTATGCTTGAATATCCAGCGGATAAAAGACACGGAGAATAGCCTTATAGCCGCCCGCCGGAAAGCGGAGGAATCCGATCGGATGAAATTAGTCTTTCTGGCGAATATGAGCCATGAGATACGTACGCCTCTGAATGCGATCGTAGGCTTCTCCCAATTGCTCAATTCGGATATGCCTTTGGAACCGGAGGAAAAGGCGGAGTTTATAGATCTGATTACCAAAAACAGTGACCTGTTGCTTAAGCTGATCAACGATATCTTGGATCTATCACGCATAGAATCCGGTAGCATGTCTTTCTCTTATGAGAACCTCGATCTGAGTAACTGATGGGAGATATCTTCCATACGCATCAATTGATGATGCCGGAGGGAGTGGAGTTAAAGATAAGGGTTCCCCATGAACCTCTTATCATCCGTTCGGATCATTTCCGGTTGACGCAGGTTTGTACCAATTTCATTAATAATGCGGTGAAGTTTACCGCTAAGGGATATATCGAGATCGGATACGAACTTAGCGCAGATGGAAAATCGATCCTTATTTCCGTGAAAGATACGGGTAAGGGCATTCCTGATGATAAAAAGGAAAAGGTATTCGAGCGTTTCCAGAAACTGGATGAGTTTGCTCAAGGTACAGGCTTGGGGTTAGCGATCTGCCAGAGTATCGTTCATACGTTTCATGGAAGCATATCGTTGGAATCCGAGGTTGGCGTAGGTAGTAAGTTTACGATCTCGCTACCTTATACCCCGGGATTGGAGCTGGAGGAAAGAACTTAATTACCTTCGATGAATCGTTTATTGGCTCTCGCTTCTTCCTGCCATTGGGGGATGACGGTTTCTAAAAACTTTTGTTTGGCCTGTTGCTCGGCTTCCATATCGAGGCCGATATATTGCTGGGCTTTCGCTTTTGTGGAGATATCCGGCATCGGAACATCTTGGGTATAGCCTAGCTGCGCTAAGACCTTCATGATCTGGATGCGGGCTTGGGTAGCCTTATCGAGTCCGCTGCCAAGATACGTGTGACTTCTTGGGGCGCGTGGAAAGCCGCCCCATGTGAGGCCACGGCGAAGTCCCAACGCCATTGTGCCTGCCGGAGCAGTTTTAATACGTTTTTCATTTGAGATTCCGTAGCGCCTTTGTCCCAAGCGAATTTCGCTTCTATATGGGCTTTTGTCAATTCTTCCTCTACACGCATGCGTATGGCGTAGACTTTGTTTTGCCGTTCATAAACATCCTTGCGTAAGGTCTCCTCACTTTCCGGTGGCAGGCTTGGCAAGTACGGTCTATCATCGCCAACGGGCTTTTGATATGATGGTTGTTGTACCGGTTCTCATCTTCCCCGACAGCAGGCATATGGCATTCTCCGCAGGAAACGCCTCTTTGCCCGTGAATGCCCATCTGGAATAACTCGAAATCCGGATGTTGCGCCTTTATCAAATGTGCCCGGCTTTAATTTATGGATGAAATCGGTGAAGTTTATGCTATCGTAATAGGCTTCTATATTTTCTACCGTATAACCTTGATCCCAAGGTAAGGTTAGTATACGATCTTCTCCTTGGAAATAATATTCGGCGTGGCATTGGGCGCATACTAGAGATCGCATCTCTTGCTCGGTTGCGTCCTCTATACGTAATCCGTTGCGCTTATAGGCACTTTTCAAGAATGAGCGGGTCACGCGCAATCCCATGCTTTGCGGTTCATGGCAGTCTGCGCATCCGATTGGATTTACGATCTCGTTGCCTAGCTCCGCCCATTTCTTCTTATATAAGGTCTTGGCATCGGTGGTCGTTAATAAGCGGGGTATGTCCGGACTTTTACATGCCCAGCATGCGGCAGGCTGGGGGCCACTCGTCGGGGTCATGGGAGAGCCGGTCCGCAGGCTTTTGTATAGATCTTCTATGGAATACATATGCCCTCTGGGACTTAGATAATCTTTGGAGAAAGCGTATCCTGCCCATAATACCACCATTACGGGATGTTCGGCCAAGATATCAGCTTGTTGGTTCCCATTAAACAAACTGCGGAAAGTCGTGTCCGAGGTTTGTTTCCAACTTTGGTACTCATTGGAATAACGAAGGTCTATAGAGTCGCTGTTTTGTTGATCTATTGGCTGATCATCGGTATCGTCGATGAATTTGATGCTATCTTGTCCGGTAACAGTGGTACGTAAGATCACTAATACGATAATGACGATTAGACTTATGGCTATAGAAGTTTTATAGTGTGCTTTCAAGTGTTTACCTTTATCTTAAATAAAATATTCTTTGTATTAACTGCGAATATATGAATAATAATGATACGACCGGTAGAAATTGAAAAAATCCTTATTTCATTGCTTCCGAAGACGCTGGATGAAATAAGGATTCTCAAGTGACTCGCATAGGATTCAAACCTATAACCTTCTGATCCGTAGTCAGATGGCTCTATTCAGTTGAGCTAGCAGAGCCAATCTGTAAATGAATTTGAATATTCAAGTGACTCCTAAAGGATTCAAACCTTTAACCTTCTGATCCGTAGTCAGATGCTCTATTCAGTTGAGCTAAGGAGCCAAGATATATTCTATTGCTATCTTCGAATGGTGACCGCGACAGGATTCAAACCTGTAACCGGCTGATCCGTAGTCAGCTACTCTATTCAGTTGAGCTACGCGGCCATTATTTATTGTTCTTTTGTTTTAACGGGTGCAAAGATACGGACTTTTTTTGAAAATGCAAGCGTTTTACTAAAACTTTTTTCTAAAAATTATTCGATGAAACGGGAGTTAAACAACTGCCAGCCCAGTGTTAAACCTACATTCCAATCGTTAGACGGTGAACTATAGTGGTTTACATAAGCACTGATAGAACCGAACGATAATTGAAAAACTAATGAGATTTCTCCAAGATATTCGAATTTTGTGAAAGCTTTCCCGTAATATGCTTGTCCATATTCATCTTTCTTGATAGGAAAGATGGGTACAAATCCATAAAATTCTCCGCGTAATTGAAAAGACTCGCTTACTGGTAGATGGGCATGGCGCCGACTCCGGCATATTGATTAGCACGGAAAGCCTCATTATAGGTTACTTTGCTATGGGCTGTCGGAGTGAATTCTCCTGCCTGCATTAATGTAGCCGTATAATTATTGGAGAAATTTCGGGATGAGTAATACGCCTCTAGATACGCTCCCAAGGTAAACTTAGGACTTACCTTATGGTATGTTTCGTTCTGATATGAAACTTGAAGCCAGGATTGTACCTTTTTATAAGGTTCCGGTGTGTCTTTAGTCACTTTGGATGCACCTGATCTGAAATGTTCTGTGCCGGTGAAAATTTGTGCAGCCATTTTTTCACGACTTCCTTGTGTGGCAAACTGGCGGGCATTCAAGGTGCTTCCTTCCAATACGATAGAGCCTCCGAAGATAGAATAAGTGCTTTTATCATGTTTTGTCTCGCTGAAGTCGATGATATTGGTTTGGAAGTACCTGTCTTCCATACGGGCTATACCTACACCGAATTCAGCTTTCTTACGGCTTAGAAACGGTAATGACACCTTCAATTTTACAAACTCTTCTCTTTTCTTGTTGAAAGCCGGATTGTCTTTATTGGAAAAGAATTTGGCTTCTTTGAAATAATCGAAGGTAGAGATCGAGGCTATGAATTTATAAGATGTAGGCAGCTTGGTTGGAAAATCAATTCGTGCTGCAAGTTGCACATTATTGTAGACCCGACCTAACTGTCCGTCAAAATTAAATTCTTTTGAATAATAGTTCAAGTTTTGATAGGAAGCACCAAAATAGACTTGATTGGAGCCACTGGAAGACACGTTTCCACCGACACGAACGGAGAGATTGGCCTCCATTTTGACTTGGAGGTTCAAGTCGTAGGTTTGGTCTTTCTCATTATAAACGGCATGAGGAATGATTTCGGATATAATATTATCGGACAACAAACGGAAATATGCTCGTTTGATATCCTCCATAGTGAAAACATCGAAGTCGTTTTCATGGAACTCTTTTTGTATATATTGCTTTTGTCGTTCGTTGGCACCAGTTATATTTACTCTTTTGAAACGGAAATCCGGTAAATTGCTCTTATAGGCCAGTCGTTTAACTTTCACTTGTTCGGGGGTGATTCTTCGATGAATTCGGCTTTTTATGGAGTCCATCATTTCTATGGCACGTTTATAACCAATGTCATGCAACTCGTCAAAGCGCTGGAAGTCCATTAAATTGACATCATCATATTTAAAAGTCATGAGGATGCCGAGGGAATCGGGTAAAGAGTAATCTGTCTTTTGCATAATCATATTTTCCAGTTGCCCCATAATGTCACCTTCCTTGGGTTTGCCCGGATTGGCGGATACGGCACTTCCTATAATGATATCCGGATGGAAGGTGTCACGCATTACATTCACTGGAAAATTATTGTAAATGCCACCGTCGTATGCCAGTATCGAGTCTATTTCGATAGGTTGAACATGGCAGGAAAACTCATGGAGGCACGTACGGCATCTCCCAGATCTCCTTTTTTCAATATCAGTGGTCTTTTGTTGTACACATCCGAAGCTATACAGCGGAAGGGAATATACAGGCTGTCAAAATTGGCCTTGCTTGCAGCTGTTGCCTGACCGAATAATTGCAGAAATACAATATTCATCTGAATGGGATCTACAATGCTGGTAGGCAAAAACTGAGGTTTGACATTCTTCAGCGAGTCTTTCAGGGAGATACGGATGTTGATAAATTCGGGTGTTGGAGGATTTTTCTTGAAATAATAGATGTATTTCTCTTCCACATTACCTGAATACCAGCGTTTGAAGTCATCGGATTTGAGTAAAGCCTCCATTTCATCGGGAGAATAGCCCATAGCATAAAGTGAACCGACAATGGCTCCCATGGATGTGCCTGCAATATAATCTATGGGGATACCGTTTTCTTCTAATGCGCGGATAATGCCGATATGGGTTAGGCCTTTGGCACCTCCTCCGCTCAGTACCAGTCCCACTTTCTGTGCATGGATGGGAGGAAGCAGTAAAAAGAGAAGAAAAAGTATATATAGATAATGTTTCATGGATGTCGAATCTTTGTATGTGTTGCTCCAAATATAGAAAGAAATCTTCGTTTCCAATCGTTTTTTAGAATAAAAAAAGCGCCGGAAATGAACTTCCCGACGCTTTTGATAGCAAAATGTGATAGATTTGTTAAATCAGTTCGATACTGCGTTTTACAAAGTTTGTCAAAGCTTCGCCTTTCAACATATTATTTTGTAACAGAGCAAGGTCAATCAATTGGCGGATTACTTTGTTACCACCTGCGTATTCACCTAAAACAGCTTCTTTCTTGGTCTTTTCATCGGCCAACTTTTTCTCAACATCACTTAATTCATCTTTTTCTGCTTGAGGTATTTCATCGGCTTTTTTACCTTCCTGTGCTTTGTGAAGTTCGTCGTGACGTTTATTCAGACTGGTCATTTCAGTTTCGATAGGTTCAAGAGCAGCTTTACAAGAGTTGTCCGCATCATTCAAAACTTGTTTCACCAGTTTGTGGTCGACATTCAGAACCAAGTTGAACATATCCGGCATTTCTCCATAAAAACTCATACCTGCCTGGATATTGGCCATTTCTTTCATACGGCGCATATATTCGCTTTGGGTAATCATGATAGGAGTTCCTGTCTCGCCTAAAGATTGTGTTTCTACATTGAACTCCACTTTCTTCATCTGTGGCAACTGACTGCGGAATATGGAAGATAGAATATCGCGTTGGCCGGCTTCCAGACTGGCATCTTTGCGCTCTTCTTTAGCAATCAGGCGGTCAATTACATCACTGTCCACACGGGTGAAGCGGCTCTTTTCAAATTTTTGCTCAAGCATACTTACCATAGCTACATCCAGCTGACCATCCATTAACAATACGTTGTAGCCTTTGTTCTTGGCCGCATCAATGTAGCTGTATTGTTCGTCTGCATGGGTAGCATACAGATAAATCAAGTTGCCGTCCTTATCTGTTTGATTATCTTTGATCAAGCTTTGGTATTCTTCATAAGTATAATATTTGTCATCTGTGTCTTTCAGCAGAGCAAATTTATTAGCCTTTTCGTAGAACTCTTCTTGGGTTAACATGCCGTAGTTGATGAAAATTTTCAAATCATCCCATTTCTCCTCGAATTCTTTGCGGTCATTCTTAAAAATGGCTTGCAGGCGGTCTGATACTTTCTTAGAAATATAAGTGGAGATTTTCTTCACGTTGGAATCGCTCTGCAAGTAAGAACGGGATACGTTCAACGGGATGTCTGGTGAGTCAATCACTCCGTGTAACAGGGTCAGGAAGTCTGGAACAATACCTTCTACCGAGTCGGTGACATAGACCTGGTTACAGTAAAGTTGGATTTTGTTTTTTTGTAATTCAATGTTGCTCTTTACTTTCGGAAAGTACAGAATACCTGTCAGATTGAACGGATAATCCACATTCAGATGGATCCAGAACAAAGGTTCGTCTGCCATGGGATATAATTCCCGATAGAATTTCTTATAATCTTCGTCTTTCAGTTCTACCGGTTTGCGTGTCCATAAAGGATAGGTTTCGTTGATTACATTGTCTTCATTTGTTTCAACCTGCTTTCCATCTTTCCATTCTTTCTTTTTGCCGAATGCAATGGGGATAGGAAGGAAGCGGCAATATTTAGTCAGCAATGAAGAAATACGTGTTTCTTCCAGAAATTCTTTGCAGTCATCATCTATATAAAGGATAATATCCGATCCGCGGCTTTCTTTTTCAACATTTTCGATAGTAAACTCAGGGCTTCCGTCGCAAGTCCATTTCACAGCTTGTGCTCCTTCTTGGTGGGATTTTGTGATGATTTCCACTTTTTTGGCTACCATGAAGGCAGAATAGAATCCCAGACCAAAGTGTCCGATGATGGCATTGGCATCATCTTTATATTTTTCAAGGAAGTCGTTAGCGCCTGAAAAAGCTATCTGATTGATATATTTGTCGATCTCTTCGGCTGTAAGTCCGATACCCCGGTCGGAAATGGTGATGGTACCTTTTCCTAAACTTACTTTAATAGTAAGATCTCCCATCTCTCCTTTGAATTCACCTTTAGATGCAAGGGTTTTCAGTTTCTGTGTGGCATCTACTGCATTAGAAACTAATTCACGGAGGAATATTTCATGATCACTGTATAAGAACTTTTTGATGATGGGGAAAATGTTCTCAGTGGTTACCCCAATATTTCCTTTTTGCATACTATTTATGGTTTTAAGTTATTATGTTATATATACGTTTGAATCGTCTTTTTGTTGGATGATGGGCAAAAAAAATGCCAGATACAATGATATCTGACATTTTGTCTGTTATTTTTTGAAGAACTTTGGACTCTTTACTTTTCCACAGTCATGACAATGATGTCTTTTTCTTTGTCATAGCTTACCTTGATCGTGTCACCAGCCGCCATTTCTGATCCAAGTATCAGCTCGGAGATTCCATCCTCCAAATTGTTTTGATGGCACGTTTTAATGGGCGTGCTCCGAACTGTACATCGTAACCTTTGGTGGCTACAAACTTTTTGGCATCTTCGTCGATAACAAGCTTATAACCAATGCGTTCCACACGACTGTAAAGACCCTTAAGTTCAATATCGATAATCCGAGTCAGTGCATTCAGGTCGAGTTGGTCGAAAGTTATTATTTCGTCCAGACGATTGATGAATTCGGGCGCAAAAGACTTATTCAAAGCTTTTGTAATCACGCTGCGCGAGTATTCTTTGTCATCTGTACGGATTTGGGCGACAAATCCGATTCCTTTTCCGAATTCTTTAAGTTGGCGGGTTCCAATATTGGATGTCATGATAACTATGGTATTTTTAAAGTCTACAGTTCTGCCATAACTGTCAGTCAACCGACCTTCATCCATCACTTGCAACAGTATGTTGAATACATCGGGATGCGCTTTTTCAATTTCATCCAATAAAACGATGGAGTAGGGTTTACGTCTTACTTTCTCCGTCAGCTGTCCGCCTTCTTCATAACCTACATATCCGGGAGGTGCTCCTACCAGACGGGATACGGTGAATTTTTCCATATATTCACTCATGTCAATGCGGATAAGTGCATCTGCCGAACCGAACATTAGTTTCGCTAACTCCTTAGCCAGATGAGTCTTGCCGACACCTGTCGGACCTAGAAACATGAATGTACCAATCGGTTTATTAGGATCTTTCAGACCTACACGGCTTCTTTGAATAGCTTTTACCAGTGTGGCGATTGCTTTGTCTTGACCGATAACTTTAGAAAGCAGATCGTCTTTCATTCCTAATAATTTCATTCCTTCAGCCTGTGCCATTCTTTGCACAGGTACGCCTGACATCATGGAAACGACTTCGGCTATTTGTTCGTCATCTACCGTTTCCCGATTTTCCTTCAGGCTTTTTTCCCATTCTTCCTTCAGAGTATCAAGCTGGTTCGTATATTCTTTCTCTTTGTCACGATAACTGGCGGCTAGTTCGAAATTTTGTAACCTGACAGCTTCATTTTTAAGAGATTTCATCTCATCAATCAGTTTTTCCTGTTCTTCAATTTCTTTGGGAGCAGTGATATTAGTAAGATGTACGCGCGAACCGGCTTCATCTAAAGCATCTATCGCTTTATCAGGGAAGTTACGGTCTGTGATATATTGGTCTGTCAGTTTTACACAGGCTTCAAGGGCCGCATCTGTATAGTTCACATTATGATGATCCTCGTATTTATCTTTGATATTTTTCAAAATCTGAAGTGTTTCTTCTGCAGTTGTTGGTTCTACAATAACCTTTTGGAACCGGCGTTCCAATGCACCGTCTTTTTCAATATTTTGGCGGTATTCGTCCAATGTCGTCGCTCCGATGCATTGAATCTCACCTCTGGCCAATGCAGGTTTCAACATATTGGCTGCATCCATTGAGCCTGCTGCAGAACCTGCTCCCACAATAGTGTGGATTTCATCGATGAAAGAATGATGTTAGGATTCTTCTTCAACTCGTTCAAAATGGAACGAATACGTTCCTCGAATTGTCCACGATATTTAGTGCCTGCGACAACGGCAGTCATATCAAGAGCTATCACGCGTTTATCAAATAAAATACGTGATACTTTCTTTTCCACAATCCGTAATGCAAGTCCCTCAACAATGGCAGATTTGCCGACTCCCGGTTCGCCAATCAAAATAGGGTTGTTCTTCTTGCGGCGGCTCAATATTTGTGCCAGTCGCTCTATTTCCTTCACCCGGCCAACTACAGGATCCAGTTTTCCTTCTTCGGCAGCTCTTGTCATATCTGTGCCAAAATTGTCGAGTACAGGAGTGTCATTAGCTGGCTTTTTTTGTGCCGGACGTGCCTGTTGTTGTGCTGCATTTGATTTATTGCTACTTGGATTCTGACGTATATCTTCGTCTTCATCCTCGTCCTCACTGAACCCCAGACCTGCATGGGGATCTGGCTGTAAAGTGAGTTTAATTTTTTCGTATGTTACGCCATTGCTTTCCAAGACGTGGAAAGCTGTATTATCCTTGACCTTCATAATTGCTAATAAAATATGTTCGGAGTCAGCTGCAATGTTTCTCAATAACTTAGCTTCCAGAATACATAACTTTAACACTTTGGATGCTTTGTCATTAAAGCTAATATTCTCGTCATAGGTGGTGTCATTTTCCACATTGTTTTTCACAATGGTCTCCAACTGATTTTTTATGTCCTGTAAGTTTATTTGTAAATTAAATAAGATCTCGATAGCTTTTCCTTCACCTTCACGTATCAGTCCCAACAACAAGTGTTCGGGACCAATATAGCTATTCCGCAGCCTGTTGGCTTCTTCCTTGCTATACATGATGATATCGGACACTCTTTGTGTAAATTGATTGTTCATAAATTTATCGTCCTCCTAAAGTATAGTGTTTATTTCCCAGTGTGCAAAGATACACATAATAACAATGCATACCATTGTTTTCTTATTTATATTAGCATAACAAAATGTATGCCAAGCTTTGACAGACTAAATGGATTAAACAAAAATAAGGGTTATAGCAAACTATTCACAAAGTAAATGAGAAGTGGGAGTGATAATCACTATATACTATAGAATAAGGTATAGGGATACTTTTTACTTATATAAGTAAAAACATTTAATGGACTTAACTTTTTTATGGGTTTTGTTTCGTATGTCGTATAAAAGTAGTACTTTAGCGTGGTTTTTGGTAAACCAAAAAGATGTATAATTAATATTTGTTTAAATGCTAGAACAAGACAGAATTATAAAGATTAACATCGAAGAGGAAATGAAGTCGTCGTACATTGATTACTCAATGTCAGTAATTGTTGCGCGCGCCCTCCCGGATGTTCGCGACGGCTTTAAACCGGTTCATAGACGTATCTTATATGGTATGATTGAGCTGGGTAATACCTCCGATAAAGCTTATAAGAAATCAGCAAGAATTGTAGGTGAAGTTTTGGGTAAATATCACCCGCATGGTGACTCTTCCGTGTATGGAGCTTTGGTCAGGATGGCTCAGGACTGGGCTATGAGATATCCGTTGGTAGATGGTCAAGGTAACTTCGGCTCTGTTGATGGTGACAGCCCTGCTGCCATGCGTTATACGGAAGCAAGATTAAAGAAAATAGGTGAAGAGATGATGCAGGATCTTTATAAGGAAACTGTTGATTTTCAGAATAATTTTGATGACACGTTGCAGGAACCTACTGTCATGCCGACACGGATTCCTAACTTGTTGGTAAATGGAGCATCCGGTATTGCAGTAGGTATGGCAACCAATATGCCTACTCATAATCTTTCTGAAGTAATCGATGCATGTATTGCTTACATTGACAATAATGATATTGATATTGAAGGACTTATGCAATATGTAAAAGCACCGGATTTCCCTACAGGTGGATATATATATGGTATAAGCGGGGTACGTGATGCTTACGAAACCGGACGTGGTAGAGTGGTGATGCGTGCTAAGGCTGAGATAGAAACTCATACTACACATGATAAGATCATAGTTAATGAAATTCCTTATAATGTAAATAAGAAGGAATTGATTGAAAATATCGCATCTTTAGTTAATGACAAGAAGATTGATGGTATTTCGTATGTAAATGATGAATCCGACCGTGAAGGTATGCGCATCGTTATTGATGTTAAACGTGATGCAAATGCTAGTGTGGTGCTGAACAAATTGTTCAAAATGACAGCTTTGCAAACTTCATTTGGCGTAAATAATATCGCTTTGGTCCATGGTCGCCCCAAAATGTTGAATCTGAAAGATTTAATCAGATATTTTGTAGAACATCGTCATGATGTGGTAATTCGTCGTACTCAGTATGATTTACGGAAGGCACAGGAGCGTGCTCATATTCTTGAAGGGTTGATTATAGCTTCTGATAATATTGATGAAGTTATCCGTATTATTCGTGCTGCAAAAACCCCTAATGATGCTATAGCAGGGTTAATAGAACGTTTTAATCTGAGTGAAATTCAGGCACGTGCTATTGTAGAAATGCGTTTGCGCCAATTAACAGGTCTGATGCAAGATCAGCTTCACGCAGAATATGAAGAAGTGATGAAACAGATTGCTTATTATGAAGAAATTCTTTCAAATGATGAACTTTGTAAAAAAGTAATCAAAGATGAGTTGATAGAAGTAAAAGAGAAATACGGGGATGCCCGTCGGTCTGAAATAGTTTATTCTTCAGAAGAATTTAATCCAGAAGATTTTTATGCTGATGATCAGATGGTTATCACGATATCCCATATGGGATATATCAAGCGTACTCCTTTATCAGAATTCCGTGCCCAAAATAGAGGTGGGGTAGGATCAAAAGGAAGTGAAACCCGTGATGAAGACTTTGTAGAGCATATTTATCCGGCTACAATGCACAATACTATGATGTTCTTCACTCAGAAAGGTAAGTGCTATTGGTTGAAAGTTTACGAAATTCCCGAAGGAACTAAAAATGCCAAAGGACGCGCTATTCAGAATTTGCTGAATATTGATTCCGATGATGTGGTTACAGCATATTTACGTGTGAAAAACCTTAATGATACCGAGTTTATTAATAGTCATTATGTGCTGTTCTGTACAAAGAATGGCGTCATTAAAAAGACTTTGTTGGAACAATACTCACGGCCTCGCCAGAATGGTGTTAATGCGATAACTATTCGTGAGGATGATAAAGTGATCGAAGTTCGTATGACTAACGGTGATAATGAAATCATTATTGCTAACCGTAATGGTCGTGCAATTCGCTTCCACGAAAGTGCGGTTCGTGTTATGGGACGTACGGCTACAGGAGTGCGTGGTATGACTTTGGATGAAGATGGTGGCGATGAAGTTATCGGTATGATTTGTATAAAAGATCCTGAAGCTGAATCAATCATGGTAGTTTCTGAACAAGGATACGGTAAACGTTCTGATATCGAAGATTATCGTAAAACCAATCGTGGCGGTAAGGGTGTAAAAAACGTTGAATATTACAGATAAAACAGGTAAATTGGTGGCTATCAAGTCTGTTACAGATGGGAATGACTTGATGATTATTAATAAATCTGGTATAACAATTCGTTTGAAAGTCGCTGAGGTCCGCATTATGGGACGTGCAACGCAAGGTGTACGATTGATAAATTTGGAGAAACGTAATGACCAAATAGGTTCTGTATGTAAGGTGACATCTGAAGAAGAGGAGATTACAGATGAAAATTCAAATGCAGATTTTGAAAATATAACTGAAGGAGAGGGTGGTAGTATCACTAATCCAGATTTAATTGCCGAAGCAAATAGTGAAGAATAAAATAAATTGTATTATTAAATCCACAAAATCATGAGAAAAGTATTATTTACAGTGGCTTTATTGTTAACAGCTTGCTTTGTGTCTGCACAAGTAAGTGTTGTTAAGGAGGCTAAATCCTTGAAAAGCAAACCTGAAGAAGCTGCAAAAGCTATCGAACCGGCTTTAACTAATCCTGAAACTGCTAATGATCCGGAAACATGGAAATTAGCAGGAGATTTTCAGAAAGCAATTTATGATGAAGAAAACATGAAACTTTATTTACCTGGAGGCCAAGCAGATACAACTAAGCTTTATAACAGCTTAGCTAAGATGTATGACTTCTACTTGAAGTGCGATGAAATAGAGCAGGCTAAAGTTCAAAGTGGCGAGTTAAAGAAACCCAAATTCAGAAAGAAGAATGCAGATGCTTTGAAGACTTTGCGTTTAAACCTGGTTAATGGTGGTGGTGATGCTTACAATAAAGGAGATTATGCTGATGCTTTAAAGTATTTTGGGTTATTTGTTGATGTAGTAAACGAACCTATGTTTGCTGATGATGATGAGTTGAAGACTGATACTTTGAATGCATTATATGCTTGCTATGCAACTTTAGCTGCTAATATGCTGAAAGATAATCAGGCTGTCATCAAATATGGTAATATAGGTAAGAATCATAAAGAAGAAGGTTATAGAGCATTAATGTGCTTGGCTGAAACATATGGTCAGAAAGAAGGTGGTGATTCTGCAAAATGGCTTGAAGTAATCAAAGAAGGTACTGAATTGTTCCCTAAGCAAGAATACTTTGTTGGTAATATTATGGATTATTACATTCAAAAAGGTATGGTTGATGAGGGTCTGGTTCAAATTAATAAATTGCTTGCTACGAGTGAAACTCCGTACTATCTTTATGTAAAAGGTATCTTATTATATGAGAAAAAGCAGTATGATGATGCAATTGCTACATTTAATAAAATTATTTCAAATAACGGAGATTTAGTTGCTGAAGCATATTCAAAGATTGGTGACTGTTATTTTTTCCCAGCTCAGATTATTGTTGAGGAAAATGCGAAGCTAGCTATTGATGATCCCAAATACAATGAAAACGAAAGTAAGATTAAAGAGTTGTATGAGAAAGCTAAACCATACTATGAGAAGGCAAAAGAATTAAAGCCTGACAATAAGGCTTTGTGGGGGAATTATTTGCTGAATATTTATTGGAAGTTAAATAGAGCTGAATATGATTCTTTGGAAAAAGAATTAGGATATTAATAAAAACACTGATTTTAAAATAATAAAGAGGTTGTGTTAAAATTCTGGCACAACCTCTCTTTTTATGCCAAAAGACTTTCCCAAGCCCGGGTTTTGTTATTACCTAAAGTTTTATGTATCTTTAAGTCTTGTACCCATTACATCCGTTTACGAGAACCATTTTTGATATATAATCAATATTATGTTTAATTTATATTGATCTCTTTTTTATTGGGTAGATATTAATATGTTAAAGAGTAACAAAATATTGCGATTTGCTTGTGCTACCCTTCTTGATTCTTTATTTTATTACTAATATAGGTGTATTAGCATGAAATATCATTTTTCTTGCTATGCTAGGATTAAACAATCTAGCAAATATGTTTCGTTTATAGTTTGTGATGCAAATTACGTCTATATTTTCTTCTTTTACATATTTGTCCAAATTGCTCAGTATGTTATCTTCTTTCACTACATTATAATGTAGTTCCAATTTTGAGTATTGTTTTTGAAAATAATCTTTAATACCTGCTAGTTTTATTTCATGCCATGCATCATTATCTGTACTTAAATGAACGAAGGAAACGGCAAAATGAAACGATTTAAAAAACATTTATCAAGGAGTCAAAAGCTATTAGATCCCTTTGGTCAAAATTGGTCACAAAAGCTACTTTTTTTATGTCATTGAATGTTTTTAATGGTGTATGTTCTGGAATAGCATATACAAAGGATTGGCTTCTTTCTATGACTTCGGCCGTAACGCTGCCAATCAAGTCTATATCTTTTTGACTTCTTCCTCTTGTTCCCATTATAATTATCTGAGGATTATATTCTTTAGCATATCGTAAGATTTCTTCTTCGGGAATGCCATCACGCAAAATACAAGTATATTTTATATTGGGAAACTCTCCTGACTCAACTTTCTTTTTAATTGTATCGGAAAGTTTGTTCAACTCGTTGTGCACTGTTTCTATCATACTTTTTACAGATTCTTCTCTTTCGATCTGAAAATTGAAATTATCAGTCCATAAGGAATTGTAGGCACATAAATAGGACTGAAATAAGCATGTAAAAGCACAACTTCTGAATTAATAGCATTAGCAAAAGAGAAACCAAATTGGCAGGCTTTAAGGGAATAGTTTGAAAAATCTACCGGGATAAGTACTTTTCTTTTTTCTTTGTTTTTTTCCGAGCTACTCTCCTTCCCTTTGATTATATCTTCTGAAAGCCATGCAGAACTTTCTATAATTTGCAAAGCATGGGGCAGATCGCTTTCTTTAATTCTTAGTCTTACCCCAGAAGATATAACAGGTTGAATAAGATTCACATTGTGAATGTACGCTTCAATTCCCTCATTCTCAAGCACATTCTTTAAAATCTGAGCTTTAGCGTAAGTGAGGATTGCTAAGGTTACCAATTTATCTTCCATAATTCTATATTTTAAGTGATTTTCAGGTTAAACAAAAAATCCCAATTGAATGTTGCAATTCAACCGGGATTTTATATTACACTTCTTGCGTTATTTTTTCTTCAGTTTCTCTCAATATTTGAAGGGCTTTTTCAAGAACTGTTGTATCATCTAGCATTACTAGTCCCCCATCTGGTCCCGGTTCCAAATGAATTCCAACACTTTTACCATTCTTGAAATTGTGTCCACCAAAAAAGTTACGTACAGTTTCTACGGTCATATTGAGTTCATCTGCGATTCTGTGCATACTCCCACTAGGTAATGAATCTTTGATTCTGCGCAGTTCATTAAATGTTATTGTTCTCATGATGTATTAAATTTAGTTATAAAAGTGAGTACTTAAATCATGGTATAAACTTAATCAAAAAAATGCATAAAACAAATCTTTTTGTGCTATTTTTGACTATATGTAAATTTATAATGGTTAATTTGCTGATTATAGATTGAGTGTATGAGTCACAATCATACCTGCTATAATAATGAAGAAATAAGTAGAAATGAGAATTATGTAGAATAAATTAATATCACTAATCAAATAACCGCTGGCAGTGTATTGATTAGAAATGCAACGTGGTTTATAAAAGATTTTTTTTTGAATAAATTTATAAAGGAGATAAATCAAATATCCTATGAAACAACCTTCTATAGCACCAAAAAGAATATCTCCCGGATAATGCACTCCTAAGTAGATTCTAGAATAGGAATTGAGTACGGCCCAAAAAAGAAGCATAAAAGTAAGAGATTTCCTTTTAATTAGTAAAGATAAAAAGACAGAAATAGCAAATGTGTTGGCAGCATGACTGGATATGAAGCCAAATCGTCCTCCTCTATATCCGTTTACAATATCAACCATATACATAATATTGGGGTCTTGTGTTGGACGGAAACGTGCGAAAAACGGTTTGCATAAACCAGAAGCTATTTGATCTGCTAAAGTTATGACTAAGGCAATCATAACGATAGTCAATAATGCTTCTTGAATTTTGTTATTTTTAATTATGATATATAACAGCATAGCAGCTACAGGTACCCATACAATTGTACTGGTAGCTACCCACATGAATCCGTCCCAAAATAAGGATTGGCTTCCGTTCAAATTCAGTAGTAATTCTTTATCTGCTGCTATGTACTGTTGTATATCCATTGATTATGTTTTAAATGATTTCAATAACATTGGTAGGTACCCATCCCACATTACCGTCTTCCAGTTTAATTTCTTTCCACTCCTTCATCGTATTATCTTTAATTATTACTTTCCTACCTTCATGAAGAATAAATAAGTCTGTTCCACTTTGGTTAGGAGTACTTTTGACTGTAACGCTAGGAGCCATTATAATAGCGTTATCATGATTAATTAATTCAGATTTTTGTTCTGAGGCAAATATATTTGCTAAAATGGTCACTAGAAAGAAAAAGATTGCTGAAATAAATCCTACTTTCTTCAAGACTACTCGTTTTCCGAAAATAAATAAAGACAGTGCCAATATCATCAGAATAAACATGATAATGCCTGTATGTGCCCATGCCTTTTCACTCATTGTATTAATAAGTGATTGAGTCCAGGTAACAAAAAACATTTTACTAGAAGGGATTACCTTGTCTACAGTTTTGCTTCGAGCCAGTTCTAGGTTGAAACGAATATCACTATTTCCTGGGTTTAGCAACAAGGCACGTTCGTAATTAAGGACAGCTTTGGCAATGTTATTCATTTTATAATAGCTGTTACCTAAATTATAATAAATATCGGAAGATTCCCCCTCGTTTTTTAATATATTCTCATACATCTCTACAGAAGCTGCAAAGTCGTTTCTTATATATGCACTATCGGCTTCTGTCTTTGTTGGGAAAGTTTGCACAGCAGCACTTTGTGGCATTTCTGTTTGGGCGGTAACCTGTGCAGAGTCTGATTCATTCTGTGCGTAGACTGTGACAAAACTTATCAGGAATATCAAAATGAAATATATTTTTGTCATTGTTATAATCTCCTTTGATTTAGTGTTTTATACTATTCTCCATTTTGCTGATGACCTCAACAGCCGAAGAATATACTTTATCCATAGCTTCATTCTGATTACCCGGAGCATAGCGGGCGAACTCGCATTCATTCAATGTTCCGATGAAATCTTTAATCAGTTCGGGGGCAACACCATATTTGGTCAATTCGTCCTCGATATTATCTTTAGACAATTGAGAAACCGGGATATTCAACTTATCACTGATGTATCCCCAAAGTGCTTTCAACACCTCATCATAGAATGCTTCTTGTTTGTTTTCAGCTAATAATCTGCCTGCATTTTTCATGCGTTTGGCAGCCACTTTATTCGCTTTTTTAGTACGTACTTTTGCTACATTTGCATTTTCAATAGCTTTTTTACGATAGACAATTACGAAAACAACGAAGAGAACCAATGGAATGATATACCATAGATAATATGTTGTTGAGCCAAAGAAGAAATCTCCCTTACGAGTTAAACTAGTTTCCCCCATTTTGATGTAACGGATGTCTTGTCCCAATACTTTCAAATCTTCCTTGTTGGTAAAGTCTGCAATAACTTGATCTGCATTTCCTGCACCTTTTTCCACTTTTAGGTTGTAAGCTTCTGTTTTTATTGTTTTATAGCTATTGCTTTTTAAGTCAAAATAGGAAAATTCGACAGGCGGAATAGTGAAATTGCCGGCATGTCTTGGAATTGCTAGATATTCTATCACCTTATTGCCTGACAAACCTTCGCGAGTTAATGTAAATTTATTGTCAATCTTGGGGTCGTATACTTCAAAATCCTTTGGGAAAGCTACTTCCGGAGTATTGACCAATTTCAAATTACCTGTACCAGAAATGACTAACTTAATGGTTACAGCATCATTTGTTTTCAGTTCTTTTGTACTTATAGACGACTGATAGTAAACTCTCCTACTCCTCCGGAGAAATTAATTGGTTTGCCATCGGGCAATGCTTTTACGTTGATGGTCAGCTTAGGAGTAACAATGTTTTTCTTTACTTCCACATAGTTACTTCCACCATTAAAGAAAGCATCAAAAGGATCGTCTGAGGCAACTTGTTGAGCTATAACCCCTTCAAAGGTAATAGCCGGAATTTCTATTTTTCCCGATTGCTGGGGGAAAAGTACATACTGACTCCACACAGTAGTGTTATAGTTTCTTCCGTTATAATGTTCCAAAGAGAATGTCTTTTGTTGGGGAAGTTCCACTTCTTGTACATAAATGTTGGTTAGTTTAGGCATGTCACCACGCAGTTGGCGCAAGTTTACCAAAGTATAGACCTTGTATGTCAACAAGATGGCTTCCTGTTCATAAACAGTAGTCTTACTTGCTGTTGCGGTAATAAACAAATCTTGATTGGTTATTTTGCTTCCGGCAACCTGACTGCGTGAAGAAGTTCTTCCACCGCTATTGTTTCCACCTCCAACACCATTTGTTTGATCAGGCGGTAATACTTTGATTTGTACGGAATTTGAAGTTTTGTTTTGTCCGTCTGCCACAATAGTAGCACCAGGAATGGTGTAAGTTCCTTCTTTATCAGCCATCAAAATATAAGTAAAAGTAATGGAGCTGGTAGAAGTAACATTACCATTTATAATCTGTGTACTACTCTGCTGTGAACGGCTTGGTCCCATTAAGACATCGAACCCCTTGATATTAGGTGCACGAAAATCCCTGACTTTATGAGTGTTGACCGTATAAGTCAGCCGGAACTGATCCCCGCTTACTACTACATCAGGCGCAGAAGCGGTAAACGTCACATTTCCGTCTGCCCATGCTCCGAGCACCGATGTTATTAATATGAATAAGAGAATTACTTTCCTCATTGCTATCTAATTATTTTTTTATTTGCCAAAATTAAGAAATTACCAGTCTTTATCCAACTTCTTTCCTTGAATTTGCAGTTGTTTTTTAACTTTATCTTGCACATTCTTTTCATCTTGCATCACAGCATTCAATAATTGTTGGGCATTTTCTTTGGACATTTCATCCTTATTTTGCTGCTGTTGTTGCTGATTTTGATTTTGTTGGTCTTTCTTATCCTGTTCTTGCTGGTCTTTGTTCTGATCCTTTTTGTCGTCTTTCTGATTTTGTTTTTGATCTTGATTCTTATCCTGATTCTGGTCTTGATTTTGCTGTTGGTCTTTCAACAGCTTTTGTGCCAAAGCCAAGTTGTAACGAGTTTCATCATCTTTCGGGTTATTCCGTAAAGATTCCTTATAAGCCTCTATACACTGTGGATACTGCTTGGACGACTGAAGGATAACTCCCATGTTATGATAAATCTGTGCTAGTTTATCTCTATCCTTTTCTACTTTTGAAGCAGATTCAAACTGTTCCATCGCTTCCTTTGCTTTTTGCTGCATCAAGAGCGAGTTTCCCAAATTGAACATAGCATCTGTTGATTTCGGGTTAATTTCCAATGCCTTACGATAATCTACCTCCGCTTTGATAAACAAACTGTCGTTATACAGCTTGTTTCCACTGCGCAGATAATCTCTTTCTGTTTTTTGGGCGAAGGCACAGCTTGCCACAAGTAAGAATAACAGAGTGATATAGGTTTTTTGTAACATAAGCATTCCTTATTTAAATAGTCTGACATTTTTGAAAAGCGGATTCTTCCGTTCCAAAATAAGCATTTCTACCACCAGCAGGATAAGCACCAGCCATGCCAAAGCCTGGAACTGTTCATCGAATTCAGTATAAACCTGACTTTCTACATCAGCTTTTGACAATTTAGCAATTTCATTGTTCAACACCTTTTCGGCAGAGTTGGTATTATCTACGCGAATATACATTCCATTGCCTGCCTTGGCTATTTCCTGGCACATTTGCTCATTCAAGCGGGTGACGATGATATTTCCATCTTTATCGCGACGAAAATTGTTGCTACCATTCTCAGCTGGAATTGGAGAACCATCCGGTGAACCTACCCCTAGTACAAATACCTGCATACCTTTTTCGGCTGCTTCCTGGGCTGCTTCTACTGCCCCACCTTCATGATTCTCACCATCGGTAATGACAATAATCGCACGTCCCACTCCTTCTTGTGGAGTAAAACTCTTCATTGCCAGGCGGATGGCCGTACCGATATCCGTACCTTGTGTGGTTATTAATGACGGGTTAATGGTTTCCAAAAACATCTTGGCAGAAACATAATCGCTTGTAATAGGCAATTGAGTGAAAGCATCACCTGCAAAAACAATCAATCCTACTTTATCATTATTGAACGTATCTACAGTCTGGATATCAATTTCTTTGATTTGTCCAAACGACTGGGAGTCACATCTTCTGCCAGCATAGAGTTTGAAATGTCTAATGCAATAACAGCTTCCACTCCACTTCGTTTCACCGTTTCCATCTTTGAGCCGAACTGTGGACGGGCCAACATCAGTATAACCAATGTCAACGCAGCAAAAGTCAGCCAAAACTTGATGTCAGGACGATACTTGGAAATAGTCGGCATAAGCCTTTCAGCAATGCCGGATCACCATATTTGCGAATATTTTGGCGGCGGTGATAATTGGAATACAAATACAGCGCCACCAAAAACGGCAATAGGATGAGTAAATATAAAAAGTTCGGGTCTGCAAATCGAAACATGACTTTCTTTTTTTAAGGTATTTTCTTTAATACTGAGTTACGCAACAAAAGTTCAAGCAAAATGCAGAAGAAAGCAATCCAGGCGAATACCTGATATTCTTCTTCGCGTTTGCTGAATTCTTTCACGTTCAACTTCGTTTTCTCCAGTTTGTCAATCTCCTGATAGACTTCCTTCAGCTTGGAATTGCTGGTGGCACGGAAATAATTTCCGTTCGTTGTACCTGCAATCTCGGTCAAAGTCTTTTCGTCTATCTCGACGGGGACATTCACATATTGCGTCCCTGCGTAGGTCTGCATCGGATAAGGAGCAGTTCCGTTTGTACCGACACCAATAGTGTAGATCCTGATTCCGAACTGTTTAGCTATCTCGGCTGCCGTCAGTGGAGAAATATCTCCACGGTTATTACTACCATCCGTCAGCAGAATAATCACTTTCGATTTAGCCTTGCTGTCCTTCAGACGGGTCACCGCATTGGCAATGCCCATACCGATGGCAGTACCATCTTCAATCAGTCCGCGCTGGGCGATATCGCCTTTAATGCTGTTGAACAGATTCAGCAGTACCCCATGGTCTACCGTTAGCGGACATTGGGTAAAACTCTCACCGGCAAAGATGGTCAGACCGATATTATCATTGGGGCGGCCGTTGATAAACTCGGAAGCTACTTGTTTGGCGGCTTCCAAGCGGTTGGGTTTCAAGTCTTCGGCCAACATACTGGTAGAAACGTCTACTGCTAGCATGATGTCGATTCCTTCTATTTCGGTATTCTGCCAATTGTCTGTGGTCTGAGGGCGTGCCAAGATCAGGATTACCATGATGATAGCCACCGTACGGAGTACGAACGGAGCATGCAGCAAGTAAATCTTCCAGCTTTTGGGTGCCTTCATGTACATGCGTGTGGTAGAAACCTGAAGCGTAGGCTCGGTTTTCTTCCGCTTCATGACGTACCATATTATATAAGGTATGAGCAGAATCAGCAGAAATAGATATTCAATATTTGCAAAAATCATTGTTCCTAGTATTTATTTGTTAAAACCAGAGGTTATATACACCACTCAGCACCTTATATAGAATTACCACAATCGCAATAACAATGATGCTGATGCTGCCCAGCAGAATCATTCTGCCCTGTTTGCTTCGCTTTTCCTCCACGGTGATTTCCGTAGGTTCGGGCTTTGCATTCGGGTCTGGTTCCACTTTTGTATTATTGATAAAGTCTACTGCGTTTACCAGATTCATATCGTTTTCATTCATCAACGGAGAATGTTTGGCGAATTTCACCAAGTCGGCAGTCTGGAACAAATACATCAAATCCTTGATAGACTCTTTGTCGTTGATTTCCTGTAGCTTATCAATAATTTCGGATGAAGTCATCTCCATAGCGTTAAAGCCGAATCGTTCTTCCATATAAGTACGGAGTACATCCGTCAGCTCGGTATAATAGGTCTTCGGATCGGCTGTACGCAAGGTTTTGTCTCCCTTGATACGCTCTATTTCCTTCAACGCCTGCTGGTGTGGCGGCAACTTCGGTTCAATCTTGATCTTCTTGATGATAGGCTTGTTATCTTTGTAGCGTACAAACAGGTAGTAAGCTAGTCCGCCCAAAGCAAGCATCAGCAAGGTAAGCCATACGATGGCCGATACGTCATCCCAGGTGATAGGTACTTCGCGAACGGTCTTCGGTCCGAAGAATTGTTCGGGATGCAGCGTATCTACCGGAATGGAATATACTTTTACGGCCAATGCTTTGGACCGGTAAGACTCTCCGTTTACCATCACCTCGAATGGGGGAAGATAGTAAAGTGCCGAGTCAAAAGAAGTTATTGTATATTCCTGTTTTATCAGCATACGCTTTCCATCGTTCAGCATCTGGTATCAGGCTTGGCTATATCCAATATCTCCACTCCTTTTACCAATGTATCGCGTAGGAACGGAAGTTGCAGTTTTTGCTTGGCATCCATGCTGATTTCCAGCTTCACTTTAGCCTGTTCGCCAATGAGAAGTTGCAGCGAGTCAATGCTGGCGTCTACCGTAACCTGCTGTGCCTGTGCCTGTCCGGCTGTTATCAGCATAATTGCACAAACTCCAGCTTTCAAGAACTTTTTGCTAGTATTCAGTATATTCATATTCTTTAATTTCGTTTAGCAAATAAGTTAAGCAACGATTTCACATAATCCTGATCCGTGCGGATAGATACAGAGTCCACATTACTTTTAGTAAATGTTTCATTCAATACTCCCTGACGCTGTATCCACCAGTCATTATGTGCGCGACGCAAAGCTCGTGACGAGGTGTCAATCCATTGCTCGTGGCCGGTTTCGGCATCGCGTACTTTCATCAGTCCCACATCAGGTAACTCTGCCATGCGGCGGTCGTATACCTGAATAGCTACGATATCATGTTTCCGGTTGCAATGGTCAAAGCATTGCGGAAGTCGTTTTCATCTATAAAGTCGCTTATCATAAAGGTGGTGCAACGTTTTTTGATTACGTTGGTCAGATATTCCACAGCCGTTTTTATATCTGTACGCTTGCTCTCGGGCTTGAAATCAAGCAGTTCACGGATGATATAAAGAATATGTTTACGGCCTTTTTTAGGCGGAATGAATTTCTCAATCCGGTCTGAAAAGAAAATAACTCCGATTTTATCGTTATTTTGAATGGCCGAGAATGCCAATGTAGCGGCAATCTCGGTCACCATATCCTTCTTCAACTGCTTCACCGTACCGAAATCCAAGCTGTTCGAAACATCAATCAAGAGCATAACCGTCAATTCGCGCTCTTCTTCAAACACCTTGACAAAAGGTTTGTTGTAGCGGGCGGTTACGTTCCAATCAATGTCACGTACGTCGTCACCATACTGATATTCACGTACTTCCGAGAATGACATACCTTTGCCCTTGAATGCAGAGTGATACTGTCCGGCAAAGATATTGTTCGAAAGTCCGCGTGTCTTGATTTCAATCTGGCGAACCCGTTTTAATAAATCACTTGTTTCCATACTGTTCGTACTATGTTGTTTATTTATCCGGCGCATCGGTTTCTGTTTTTTCTCCTATCGAGAATGGTTTTTCAAACGGATGCATTTGGTGTTCCACCCATGTGGGATGGTGGTCCCACATAGATGAAACGGGAGTTCCACATGGGTGGAATGACAGTCCCACCCATGTGGAACTCTGTACTCAACCTTTTGTTCCAGGGTTTCTTCCTAATTGTCAAGCAATTAAGAACTGCCTCAGAACACAATCCTTAGGGTACTTCCACTTTATTCAGGATTTTGCTTACAATTTCATCAGAAGACATATTCATAGCCTCTGCTTCGTAAGTCAAGCCGATACGGTGGCGAAGCACATCGTGAGCAACTGCACGAACATCTTCGGGAATTACGTAACCACGACGTTTGATGAACGCATAACTGCGTGCTGCCAATGCCAAATTGATAGATGCACGCGGTGAACCACCGAAACCAATCATGTCTTTCAGTTCTTTCAAATCATATTTTTCAGGGAAACGGGTTGCGAATACGATATCAGCGATGTATTGCTCTATCTTTTCGTCCAGATAGACTTGGCGCACCACTTTGCGGGCTTCCATAATATCTGTTGCTTTCAGAATGGGACGAACTTCGATTTTCTCTCCAGTAATATTTTGGCGGATGATTTTCTTTTCTTCTTCCAATTTCGGATAGTCGATAATAACTTTCAGCATAAAACGGTCTACCTGGGCTTCGGGAAGCGGATAGGTACCTTCCTGTTCAATCGGGTTCTGAGTAGCCATTACAAGGAAAGGTTCGGGTAGCATAAAGGTTTCCTTGCTCAGTGTGACTTGACGTTCCTGCATGGCTTCCAGCAAAGCACTCTGTACTTTAGCCGGGGCACGGTTAATTTCATCGGCTAATACGAAATTTGCAAAAATCGGACCTTTCTTTGCTATGAATTGTTCGTCTTTCTGACTATAAATCATGGTACCGATAACGTCGGCGGGCAGCAAGTCTGGAGTAAACTGGATTCGGCTGTACTTGGCATCAATCAAAGATGCAAGCGTTTTGATCGCCAGAGTCTTTGCCAGACCCGGAACACCTTCCAACAGGATATGACCATCGGACAGTAAACCGATAAGTAATGATTCTACCAAATGTTTCTGACCTACAATAACCTGGTCCATACCAGTCATTAAGTTGGTTACGAACGCACTTTGTCTTTCAATTCGTTCGTTTAGTTCGCGAATGTCAATTGCTTCAGCCATAATTTTGTTTATTTAGTTGTTTCTTTATTGATCTAATAACGGGCTTGTAAATAGCCTTGTCATTTAACGCAGCCAAAATTACGGTAATTAATTAACAGCGGCAACTAATTTTTATTAAAAAAGTAAAGTGCATCTCTACTTTTTAAAGGTTATTGGGCTAAAGAATTTTAAAATACAAAGATAAGGTTTGTAGAGTGAGAATATCAGTTGAGCGCACTTTTTTTACTTCTTGTATTTACTGCTTTATTTAAGTCGAAAGCAGGCAAAATACAAGAAGTCTTATTTTTTAGGAGTTAATTCAGGAATACGCAGAGTAGTCCCTATGGGTACTCTGTCGGCATCTTTAATGATGTTTTTATTATGTTTCACGATATAGGGCCATAGCTTTTTTGTACCATAGAATTTCACAGCTAATTTTACCAGGCTCTCTCCTTCTCGTAATGTGTAATTAGTTTTAGTCCCTGTTATGTCATATTCTACAGTGTCGGCTAAAGTTTCTTTTTCAACATTTGCAGTTACAGCAACGCCAGAACTCTTTTTCGTACTAGGAGATACAGCCTGTTGTGATTGACTGATGTTTTCTTTTCTAGTAACATCCGTCCATATGTTTGCGGTATCTTTACCTTGCATTAATGAGTCATTAACCGGAATTGCAGGAATATCCTCTTCCAATTGTTCTTGGGTATTTTTTATTGTAGCCGGCGATTGTAAATCCGAAGTTTTATCTGATTGCAAATACCAATATATGCCACCTGTGATGCAGACAATCAAAATGATAACAAGAATAATTCCCCGGGAAACTCTGTTCTTTTTCTCTCCTGAGATTTCTTGTGCTTCTGTTGTCTCCTCTATCTTCTGTTCTTTTTCAAAATTAGAAGTAACAGTTACCGTTTTTTCTGACGGGGTTGCCTCTTGTGGCACTATTATTTCCAAAGATGTTTTTTCTTCACAAGCTTTATGAGCAGCCAGTATGGCTGCATCGGCAATAGTCATAACTTCTTCTTGAGGTTTGTCTGTTACCTTGTTTCCTTCTATTGTTTCTGCTAAAGGAGAAACCGTTTGGGGAACAGCCGTTTCAACAACAATATCCTTTTCTGCTTCAGTGACAATATCTTCCGATTTTTTTCCCGATTCTATAATTTGTATCTCTTCCTTTGTGATTTCAACAGAAGGTACAGGTTCTTCAATAATTGTTTCCTCAATAACCGGAATAGTGTCTTCAGCGGCAATGGGATTCTCATTTGGAGAATCTTCTGTATTTTCCGTTTCTATGAGTTCAACCTCTTTAGCCGCAACTGTTTGTTTAGGCTTAGGCGCGTTTTCGTCAACGGTATCTTCCTCCTCTCCTTCTATTTCTGTTTCGGTATCTTCCAATTTGGTATTCTCATTTAATATAACCGTTTCAAAATGAGCAAATGGCTTATTTATTAAATCTTTCATGCTGGAATCCGGGGTAAAAGATATTTTTGTATGACCCTGTATTTCAATTCTTTCCCCCGTATTTACGTTTACACTTTCACGACTCTCCACCTCTGTGAGTTTTAAACGTACCTAGTCCTTTAACCTTTACATATTTTTCAGTAGCTAGAGCTTCCTCTATCAGTTCAAACATTCCTTTGACAAAGATTTCAGCATCTTTTTTAGTCATGCTGTGTTTCTCAGCCAAAAGTTCGATGATATCTTGTATGGTTACTTTCTCGCTCATGATAATATTATAAATAAGGGCTATTTTATTTAAACTTTTCTTTTAAGGTTACGCTGGGTTTGTAAGTCAGCACTAACTTGGGGGGAATCAGCATACGTTGTTGAGTAGCCGGGTTAATAGAAATTCTTTCCAATTTTTTCTTAACCTCAAACGTACCAAATCCCTGAATTACAATGTTGTTGCCATCTTGCAATTCTTGGGTCATAACACCAATGACTGAGGATACCAATTGTGATGTATCTTTATTTGTATATCCTAGTTTACGTGATAATTCAGATATAAATTCTTTGTTATTCAAAGCTTAAAGTGTTAATTTGGTTGCTATATTAGTAAAAAAACAAACATTATCCAAACTTTATATGGGAAAAAGCCTATAAAATGCTGGCGTATAGGTCAAAATCATCGGCGGCTGTAATTTTCACTTTATAGAATTCACCTATTTTTAAGTACTCGTCATCAGCTTTTATCAAGACCTCAGGATCTACCTCAGGAGAGTCAAACTGGGTTCTGCCTATGTAGTAATCTCCTTCCTTCCGGTCTATAATGACTTTGAATTCTTTACCTATTTTCGTTTGGCTCAGTTCGCCGGCTATTTCCTGCTGAAGTGCCATTAATTCATCCAACGCTGTTGTTTCACTTCATGAGAAATGGAATCTTCGTATTCTTTAGCGGCGAATGTTCCTTCTTCTTCTGAGTATGCAAAGGCCCCCATCCGGTCAAATCGTACTTTTTGACGAATTCTTTTAATTCTTCAAAATCTTCTTCAGCCTCGCCGGGATGTCCTACCATTAATGTTGTACGTAAGTGAATACCGGGTACTTCCCGACGAAATTTTTCGATTAATTCGTAGGTTTCCGCTTTACTTACGTGTCGGCGCATTTTATTCAGCATATTGTCACTAATGTGTTGCAGGGCGATATCCATATATTTGCATACATTATCGTGTTCGCGCATAACACGGAATAATTCTTCCGGGAAATGCGCCGGATATGCATAGTGTAAACGTATCCATTCTACACCGGGAACATTAGCAATTCTTTCGATGAGTTCGGGCAATTTCTGACTTTTATATAGATCTACGCCGTAGTAAGTCAATTCTTGGGCTATAATTTGGAACTCCTTTACTCCTTCGGATACAAGTAGTTTCACTTCATCAATAATCTCCTCCATCGGACGTGAAATGTGGCGTCCTGTAATAATAGGAATGGCACAATAAGAACATTTACGGTCACAGCCTTCTGATATTTTCAGATAAGCATAGTGATGAGGAGTGGTTAATGTCCGTTCAATGGCAAATTCCGCCTTGTATGCTTTGCCTAAATCTGCCAGTAACTCATTCCAATTAAACTTACCATAGAATTTGTCTACTTGAGGAATTTCCAATGCCAATTCTTTTAGATATCTTTCTGAAAGGCAACCCATTACATATAGTTTTTTGAGTTTTCCTTCTTCTTTGGCCTGACAAAATTCCAATATCATATTGATCGATTCCTCTTTGGCATCGCCGATAAAACCACATGTATTAATAACTGCGATTTCTCCTTGCGGTTTATCGGAATCATGAGTTACTTTATAACCGTTTGCTTCCAGCTGACGCATCAGCTTTTCTGAGTCTACTAAGTTTTTGGAACACCCTAAGGTGATGATATCTATTGTGTTACGTTTCATTTATTATTCAGTCTCTCCAAATAGTGAGTCTACAAATTCTTTTTTGCGGAATACCTGCATGTCTTCAATACCTTCGCCCAATCCAATATATTTTACGGGAATTTTGAACTGCTCTGAGATGCCAATTACAACGCCCCCCTTGGCTGTTCCGTCCAATTTGGTAATTGCCATAGCAGTAACTTCTGTAGCCAAAGTAAACTGTTTTGCTTGTTCAAATGCGTTTTGACCGGTAGAACCGTCTAAAACCAGCAATACTTCGTGAGGTGCGTCCGCAACAACTTTCTTCATCACATTCTTGATTTTAGTAAGCTCGTTCATCAAACCTACTTTATTGTGAAGACGACCTGCGGTATCAATAATTACTACATCTGCATTATTAGCTACGGCAGAGCTTAAGGTATCAAAAGCTACGGATGCGGGATCTGATCCCATTTTCTGTTTAATAACAGGCACTCCTACTCTTTCTCCCCAAATATCCAATTGTTCTACGGCGGCAGCACGGAATGTATCAGCGGCACCCAAATAGACGGATTTGCCCGCCTTCTTAAATTGATATGCCAATTTGCCAATGGTTGTAGTTTTACCCACACCGTTTACACCTACACCATGATGACATAGGGCTTCTTACCTTCCGGAACAGTGAAATCATCCGAATCCACCGTGTTATTTTCAGTCAATAATGCCGCTATCTCTTCACGGAGAATCTTGTTCAGTTCCTGAGTGTTTACATATTTATCTTTGGCAACTCTTTCTTCAATGCGTTTAATAATATTTAGAGTTGTTTCAACGCCTACATCCGAAGTAATAAGCACTTCTTCCAGATTATCCAATACTTCATCGTCTACTTTTGATTTACCAGCTACGGCACGGGCAATCTTACTAAATACACTTTCTTTGGTTTTGGACAATCCTTTGTCTAAAGTTTCCTTCTTTTCTTTCGAGAAAAAATTAAAAAATCCCATATTGGAGTCTGATTTATCTGTTTATGCTACAAAGATATAACTAATCTCTTACACGGACAAAAAAAAGTGTCACAATGATTGGTCATAATGTATTATGATGATAACATTGTGGTATAAAAAAAGTTCCTTCCATAATATATGAAAGGAACTTTCCATTAGTCTTCCGACTGAATTATTTCTTGAAAAAGTCTTGAACTTTTTCGTTAGGTACCATTTGCTCATCGAAGATGTAAGCTCCTGTTTTCGGAGATTTAACCATCTTGATAACCTTAGTATAAGAACGTCCTTCTTTACCTGTCTGAAGGGTTGCGACTGTTTTCTTTGCCATGGGTTATAATTATTTAATTTCTTTGTGAACTGTTACTCTTTTCAAAATAGGATTGTACTTCTTAAGTTCCAATCTTTCAGTGGTATTTTTTCTATTTTTTGTTGTAATGTAACGAGAAGTTCCCGGCATACCACTATCCTTCATTTCTGTGCATTCAAGGATTACCTGTACTCTATTACCTTTAGCCTTCTTTGCCATAGTCTATCTCTCCTTTTTAATTAACCAATAATTTTGATGCTTTTCCAATCACAATAGCCTTTGGTTACCGCTTCATTCAGCGCTGCATCCAAGCCTTTTTTATTAATCACACGTAAGCCGTTAGCGCAGATATTCAGGCTAATCCAGCAATCTTGTTCTACATAGTAGAATTTCTTAGTAAACAAGTTCACATCAAAAGTTCTTTTGGTTCTTCTCTTAGAGTGTGAAACATTGTTGCCAATCATGGCTTTCTTTCCGGTAATTTGACAAATCTTCGACATTGCTATCTTATTTTTATAGTTTTTTTCAATACTTATTTCAAACGGAGTGCAAAATAAGCACTTTTATTTGTATAAAACAAGAGTTTTTGCAAATAATTCTGCAATTACTGCTCATTTTCTTCGTTTTGGAACAACTTCCGGAGCAGTTGCAGTGCATTTTGGGTTGCATTTGCAATGTTTTTGTTTCTTCCTTCGTCGCCTTCCAATTTCAGTGTAATCACTTTGTCTTTACATCCGGCAGCAATCCAAATGGTACCTACCGGCTTGTCGGGGGTACCTCCTGTGGGCCCTGCGATACCTGAAGTTGCTACAGCACAATCAGAATTCATCGATTTCATCGCCCCTTTTACCATTTCGATAACGGTTTCTTCACTTACAGCCCCATGAGTTTCTAAAGTTCCGTGGTTTACCCCCAACAGATTTTCCTTTATTTCGTTGGAATAGGCGATAATTCCACCTTTAAAGAAGTGTGAACTTCCGGCAACGGCTGTAATAGCGGCCGCCACACTTCCTGCCGTGCAACTCTCGGCAGTAACGAGTGTCAGGCTTCTCTCCAAAACAAATCGTTAATCTCTTTACTTAAAAATTTACCTTCTACTGACATGTTGAAAACGGTTTTTAAATATTTAAATAGTTACCCGTGAATAAGCGGGCTTGTCTATAGTGCAAAAATCATTGTCCAGGTACTTGTAATAACCGGTAATTGCGATCATTGCAGCATTATCCGTAGTAAAGCTGAACTTCGGGATATAGATATTCCAACCATATTTCCTGGCATGTTCGCGGAATGAGTTACGAAGCCCGTTATTGGCTGATACCCCTCCGGCTACTGCCACTTCATTTATTTTGAGATTTTTGGCTGCTTTTCTCAGCTTATCCATTAAAATATCTACAATAGTCGCTTCTAATGAAGCAGCCAAGTCGTTTTTATGATGCTCGATGAAATCGGGATCTTCTTTCAACCAGTCACGCAAAGAGTATAGGAAAGAAGTCTTTAGTCCACTGAAGCTATAGTTATAGTCCGGAATATGTGGTTTACTGAAAGTGAACGCTTTGGGATTGCCTTGACGTGCCAGTTTATCAATGATAGGACCTCCGGGATAACCTAAGCCCATTACTTTAGAACATTTGTCGATAGCTTCTCCTGCTGCATCGTCAATAGTTTGTCCCAAAACTTCCATATCATTATAGGCCTTTACCAATATTATCTGTGAGTTTCCTCCTGACACCAGCAGGCACAAGAAAGGGAATTTAGGTTGGTTGTTGTCTTCTTCCGATTCTTTAATGAAATGGGCTAACACATGGGCTTGCAGGTGGTTAACATCAATCATTGGTATATTTAATGAACGTGCGAAACCTTTCGCAAAAGATACTCCGACCAGTAATGATCCCATCAAGCCGGGTCCTCGGGTGAATGCAACGGCGCTTAGTTGCTCCTTGGTAACTCCTGCCCTTTTTAAGGCTTCGTGCACCACCGGTACAATGTTTTGTTGATGGCACGTGACGCCAATTCGGGAACCACCCCTCCGTAAGCTTCGTGAACAGCCTGGCTGGACACTACGTTGGACAACAATACGCCATTCTTGATAACTGCGGCTGATGTGTCGTCACAGGAAGATTCTATACCTAATATAATTGTATCCATATTTCTATACCTTATTATATATATTAATGTGTCAGAATTTCAAGTCCGTTATCTGTCATAACGAAAGTATGTTCCCACTGTGCAGACGGCTGTTCGTCTTCGGTGACTACAGTCCAGCCATCTTCCTCATCAATGAAGACTTCCCATGTTCCCATATTGATCATTGGTTCAATGGTAAAAACCATTCCCGGGACCAATAGCATACCAGTTCCTTTTTTTCCAAAATGTTCTACATCCGGTTCTTCATGAAACTCTATGCCTACTCCGTGTCCGCAGAGATCACGCACTACTGAGAATCCATTTTTTTTAGCATGTTTTTCAATGGCATGTCCTATGTCTCCCACAAAACCAAATGGTTTCGCAGCTTCCATGCCTATCTCCAAACATTCTTTAGCTACTCGTACCAGTTTCTCTTTCTGAGGTGTGGTTTTTCCAATGGTAAACATACGCGATGCGTCGGCATAATAACCATCAAGAATGGTAGTACAATCCACATTGATAATATCTCCTTCTTCCAGAATGTCGAATTCATTAGGAATACCGTGACAAACAACCTCATTGATAGAGGTGCAGCAACTTTTTGGAAAACCTTCATAACCTAAGGTTGCAGGAATGCCGCCATGATCTTTAGTGTATTCATAAACTAGTTTGTCTATTTCCAATGTGCTCATGCCTGCATGGATCTCGCGTTCTACAAGGTCTAGCACTCCGGTATTGATAATACCGCTACGGCGTATTCCTTCAATCTGTTCTGGTGTCTTAATCAGTTCACGTGAAGGCACCAAATGACCTCTATCTTGATAATAGAGAACCTTTTTATCTAACTCTGTGAGTTCCATACCTTTGGGCACTCTCCAGTTTATTTTATTTCTTTTCATATCAAAGGATTAATTGACTTACAAAGTTAGAGGAAATATTTGTAAAAATGGCTCATCCGGCAATAAATATCTTCATAAAAAGAGAATTTACATGAAATTTGACAGAAACAAATGTTAAATAATCATGTCTTTTACATGAATTTTATGTAGGAGAGTCTATTTTATTTTAATAAAAGGTTATATTTACCGCAAAAAAACTAAGCATTCTATTATTAACTTCTTTAATTGAACATCAAAATGGATAAACATCAAATTGGAGTAAACGCAGGAAAAGTTTGGAAACTGCTGAATGACAATAAACGGTGGAGTTATTGTGATTTAAAAAGAGCTTCAGAGTTGTCTGACAGAGATTTGAATGCAGCTATAGGTTGGCTGGCCAGAGAGAATAAAATAGACTTTGAATGTTCTAACGGAGACGATTGCCTGTTTCTGAGCGTCAATGTTTATATTGGCTGAATACGAGAAACAGATAATTATGTGGGGCCAAAACTTTCATAATTATCTGTTCTCTTTTTTTAATCAACTTTTCTAATCACTTTGGCTGGATTACCTACAGCAACGGAATTGTCGGGAATGTCTTTAGTTACGACACTTCCAGCTCCGATAATACAGCGATGACCTATTTTTACTCCGGGACAAAGAATAGCTCCTCCTCCTATCCAGCAATCTTCTCCGATAGTTACGGGATATGCATACTCTTTGGGTTCGCGTCGGGTTATGTAATCTACCGGATGATGTGGAGTATAGATCTGTACATTGGTCCTATCAATGTATGTGCTCCTATGGTGATATATCCACCGTCTAAAAATGTACAGTTGGCATTCACAAAGACATGCTCTCCTAAGCGGATGCCGTGTCCATGATCACAGTAAAATGGTGGACAGATGACAGAAGTGGAAGGGATACCCGGCACTAATTCTTCCAGCACTTCCCTGAAACCATCATCGTATGTACTCATCATCCGTAATTGGGCCACTAGTTTTTTGGCGTGTATGAAACTGGCCTGTATTTCCGGTTTCTCCATATCGGCCAGCTGACTGTTACGCATTTTGTCTATCTCGTTCATAATTAAAGGGCTTTAAGATTTCGCCTCAAATGTAGGATTTGTTTTCCGTTCTGCCAAATATACACCACACAAGATAAGAAAACAGCCGGTAAGGGCTATCCAAGTTATCTTTTCATTAATAATGACCGCTGAAGTAAGAAGAGTTACCAAAGGGACGATATAAATATAGTTTGTACTTTTTACGGCTCCCAATTCCTTGACACATGCATTCCAGGCTATGAAGCAGAGCATGGAGCGACAAATCCCAAAAAGAGAAGATTTCCAAACACGATGGGTTGCATCATCAAGACATTGTCCCAATTTAACGGACGGAATAAAAACATGGCAGAATGGTCAGCACTCCGTAGAAGAATACTTTACGGGTAATGAATACGATAGAATAATGATTATCCAATTGTTTGAGAATAAGGCAATAAAATGCCACATCAATGCAGCGGTCAGTGAAAGAATATCTCCCAAAGGATTAATTTTCAGAATGAAACTGCCGTTGAAAACAACTAGCCCCACTCCTATCAAAGCCATGATCGATCCGTAAACAAGATGGCGGGTGAAAGGTTCTTTTCTTCTGAACAAATAAGAAAGTAGTGTGGTCAGAACAGGTGATGTGCATACTATCAGAGACACGTTGGAGGCTAATGTGATACCGAGAGCCGTATTTTCAGTAATGAAATAAATAGTTCCTCCACATAATCCGGCCAATAAAAGTAACAATTCATCTTTTATTCTATTGGCAAATAGTTTTTTATAAGAAATACACCACATGCAAAGATAGGCCAGAGTGAAACGATAAAAGAAGATGTCGGAAGGACTTAATCCATGTTGGATTAGAATCTTAGTAGAAACAAAAGTAGTCCCCCAGATAGCTACAGTGATTATTGCCATTAAGTGATAGACGAACCTTGATTTGATTACATTCATAATTTATATGTGTTTTATTATGTTGCAAAGATAGGTTTTGTTTTCGAGAAACTTATCAAAATATATGGCATAGTTGAGCTGATACAAAGTTCGTTTGTTTTCTCACTTACCTTGGGCGCGGCCTCAAGGTAAGTGAGATATTTCTATTTCTGGGGAATCCAGGAATCTACCAGCTCCTGATGTTCTTTTACCCATTTTTCCGCTCCTTCTTTTTCATTATATTCATTTTGTGATACATCATCCAGCAAGCTGCTGATTTCTTCGGTGCTCAGATGTATGTTTTCTATCAGTTTTACCACAAACGGGTGTTGCTCACCAAATCCTTTGCAGGCAATGGCTGTAATTGTTTCCGCTTTACCAAAAATGCCTTTCGGGTCTTCTAAAAATTTTAATTTAAAGCGGGTGAACATCCAATGGGGAGTCCATCCCGTCACCACAATCCATTGATGTTCGTCAATGGCCCTTTTTAGTACTGCGGTCATAGCCGGTCCGCTAGACTCCAGCAATTTGTAATCCAGATTGTATTTTTCTATGGCCATATCTGCAGCATGCATAATCCCTGCGCCGGCATCAATGCCGATAATCTCGCCTCCGAATTTTTCTTTGTTGGCATTTAATTGGTCAATAGAATGAATGTCCACATAATCGGGGACTACCAGACCGATACGGGCATCTGGATAGATCTTGCCTAAGATTTCCAGATTCTTTCCGTATTGTTTCATATAATCGGCCTGTGTGGCCGGTAACCAAGCATCCATCAGCAAATCTACTTTGCCACGGGCCATTGTTGCATAGATAGGAGCAGGATCAGCATTCTTTAAAATGACATGATAACCTTGTTGTTCAAGAATCACTTCCGTTAAATAGGTCAGAGCGATGCCATCGTCCCAGTTTATGTATCCAATGCTTATTGTCTTATCATCTTTTTTCCCGCTGCAAGAGGTAAGCAACAGGAGGAAAGACAAAAAATATAGTATTTTCTTCATGCTTATTTCCCTTTCTTTTGTTTTCCAAGTCCTTGTGTTATTCTATCCAGAATGATGGCTAGGATGACTACTGCGATACCGCCTTCGAAACCTAAACCTATTTTCATCTGCGTGATACCTTTCAATACGATTTCCCCTAACCCTCCGGCTGCAATCATAGCGGCAATGACCACCATGGAGAGCGACATTAGGATTGTCTGGTTTATACCGGTCATGATAGTGGGCAATGCCAGCGGTAATTGTACCTTGAATAATAATTGCATAGGTGTCGCACCAAAAGAGCGCGAAGCTCTATAACATTCTTCGGTACTTGCTTGATACCCAGGCTGGTCAGACGCACTACGGGAGGCATGGCAAAAATAATGGTGGCAAAAGCTCCCGGAACGTTCCCAGCCCGAAAAAGAGTACGGCAGGAATCAGATAGACGAAAGCAGGCATCGTTTGCATCAGGTCGAGGATAGGATGCAGAATTTTATCACATCGTTTGCTGTTTGCGCTCCATATTCCCAATGGAAGTCCCATGATAAGAGCGATGATGGTAGACGAAAGCACCAATGCTAAAGTCTGCATGGTTTCGTTCCAAAATCCCATTCCCCAAATCAGTAATAATCCTAAAATGGTAAAAATGCTGACTCCTTTTCCCGATTTATACCAAGCCAGGATGGCCAGCAATGCTATTGTTACATAAAAAGGTATCCACATCAATATGTTTTGGAACCCATCTATGAACCCGCCTATTCCAACATTGATGGCGTCGAAAAGAGGGGCAAAGTTTTCTGTGAGCCAGTTGATGGCTGTTTCTATATATTTTCCTATGTTTATCATAATTCGATAGCGTTTTGAATAAGTTCATTAATTTCTTCTTTATCTTTTCCGGTCATCTCTACTACGATGGACGATAGAGGAACCAAGCCTTTCAGTTCGCGTTCTTCATTTACCACATAAATGGGAGAATTGGTTTTCGTAATTAAGGGAAGCAGATCCTCAATCTTTGTGTCCTCCGTAACGGAATGTACTTCACTTTGTACGGCTTCCTTGATTGATTTTATACCTTTATGCCGAAGAATGGCGGCACTTTCCAATGTAATCTCTCCTATCAGCTTGTCATTTTCATCTATCACAGGAAGCACGGTAATATCTCTTTCTTTCATCTTTCTGATCAGAACCTCGGGACCTTCTTTACGCAGACGGGCTACGGCGGGACGGGTTATCATAATACTTCCTGCCGTTATGATTTTGCTCCGGTCCACATTTTCTACAAATCTTGCCACATAGTCATTGGCTGGTTCTGTTAAAATTTCTTCTGAAGTTCCGACTTGCACCACTTCTCCGTCTCTCATAATGGCAATGCGGTCACCCAGTTTAATTGCTTCGCTCAAATCATGCGTGATAAAGACGATGGTCTTTTTCATTTTGGATTGCAGCGCCAGCATTTCATCTTGCATTTGTACGCGGATCAATGGGTCCAAAGCGGAAAAGGCTTCATCCATCAGTAATATTTCCGGATCATTTGCCAAAGCGCGTGCCAACCCGACACGTTGCTGCATTCCGCCGGAAAGTTGCCCGACCATCTGATTCTGATATCCTTTCAGCCCGACTATTTCCATACTCTTCATGGCTTTTTTCTCACGTTCTTGTTTGGGAACTCCTTGGAGTTCAAGACCGAATGCAATATTGCTTAAAACACTGCGATGAGGTAACAAACCAAAATTTTGGAACACCATAGCTATCTCCCGGCGACGCATTTCCAACAATTCCTTATCAGATGCGGCAGTAATATCTGTTCTATTAATCAGTACTTGTCCTTTTGTGGGTTTGATTAATCGGTTTATGCAGCGCAATAAAGTTGATTTGCCACTACCCGATAGCCCCATGATTACGAAGAATTCTCCTTCTTTGATTGTCAGATTGGCGTTTTTAACTGCTACAGTACAATTAGTCGCCTTTAAAATTTCATTTTTGCTTTTTCTTTCTTTCAACATCCGGAACGCTTTCTGCTTTTCCGGACCGAAAACAAGATATAAGTCTTTTATTTCTATTTTGTTCATAGTCTATAATAGTTTAAATTAATTAAGAATAGGGAGGAATTGACGGAAGTAAATTGAGATGTCATCCGGTATATTTAACGAAACAAAATATAAAAAGGTTCATTATAAGATGAGTTTAATTGATCAGTAAATATGTTTCTTACAGCTTGTTATTGTTTACTCCCTACGGGAGTGGTTCAGAAAATCCGAGATTAAAAAAGATAATCAGAAAGCGTTTTCTATAAAACAGAAATTAAGTATTATCCTTTTGTCGAGCGTTCATTTTATTCTATCTTTGTCCCGCAAAACAGAATAAATATATGGATAGTATTTTAATTATTGATGATGAACCGCAAATACGCAAACTTCTTTCGCGTATGATGGAATTGGAAGGTTACGAAGTATTCCAGGCAGCCGATTGCCAGTCTACATTGAAACAACTTAAGTTACATAATCCCCAAGTGGTGTTGTGTGATGTGTTTTTGCCGGACGGCAATGGAGTAGATATGGTTACAACCATCAAAAAACTCTATCCAGAATTGGAGGTGATACTTTTGACCGCCCACGGTAACATTCCGGATGGTGTGCAGGCAATCAAGAATGGAGCCTTTGATTATATCACCAAAGGGGATGATAATAATAAAATTATTCCGTTAATCAGCCGGGCTATGGCTCAGGCTAAAAAGAATGTAGGGGAAAAAGTGAAAACAGAAGAAACCCAAAGTTTCTCTTTTGACGCTATAAAAGGGAAGTCGGAGGGTATGCAACAAGCCGTAGCATTGGCCCGAAAGGTTTCGGCAACGGATGTTACAGTCTTGCTGACCGGAGAAACAGGCACGGGGAAAGAAGTCTTTGCACAAGCCATCCATCGCAACAGTCTTCGCAAAGAGAATGCTTTTGTGGCTGTAAACTGTTCTGCTTTTAGCAAAGATCTGCTTGAAAGCGAGATATTCGGTCATAAAGCCGGTTCGTTTACCGGAGCGATGAAAGATAAGAAGGGGCTGTTCGAAGTGGCCGATAACGGAACCATCTTTTTGGATGAAATAGGTGAAATGGCTTTCGAGCTGCAGGCCAAATTGCTTCGTGTGCTCGAAGCGGGAGAGTACATCAAGATAGGCGACACGAAACCGACGAAAGTGAATGTCCGCGTTATCTCCGCCACCAATCGGGACCTGAAAAAAGAAATAGAACAAGGTAATTTCCGTGAAGATCTTTATTATCGTCTTTCTGTTTTTCAGATACACCTCCCTCCTCTTCGTGAGCGCAAAGAAGACATCGAACTTTTGGCGGGAAGCTTTATCCAACTCTTTTCAAAAAAACTGGGGAAACAAGTGGAAGGGATGGCTCCGGAGTTCTTGAATGCTTTGAAAGCTGCCGACTGGAGAGGAAATATCCGTGAATTGCGAAACGTGATAGAACGCAGCATGATTGTCTGCGACAAACAGCTTACCTTACAAGATCTTCCTATTGAAATACAGAATACCCGACAGGAAGATTATTCCGGCAAGAATTATTCGGAGTTTGAACTGGCCGCTATGGAAAAACGTCATATTGCTAAAGTTCTGCAACATACTAAAGGAAACAAGACTGAGGCTTCACGTTTATTGAAAATAGGTTTGACTACTTTATATAGAAAAATAGAGGAATACGGTATTTAGTTATTGAGTACCATTGATTAAGCCGTTTCCTCCTTATGGCTAAGCCACTCTTATGGTTTGCTGCTACAGTTTCTTCCGGTGGACTGTACAGTCCACGGGGCAGTCCGTACAGTCCATTGCAGTGGACTGTACGGAGCGATGCCGGCGACTATAGTATGTAACCGTAAGAATGGGCTTAACCATAAGGAAGAAAGAGCTTAGTATCAGGTATGAAAGACCATACGGTAGCGTTTCACAAGCTGGAACACTTACTACACTCTTCTGTCCGTCACAGTTTCAGCAAAGATGGAAATGGAATCGGTATAGTACGGATTTTAGAAATCCCCCGTGGCTTTCCTCAGCAAGACAGGAGCTCTCGATATACTTCAGCATCTTCTTCCGAGAAACAGCATACAATCACTTCTCCTTCATAGCCATGTGCCATTTCTTCCCCGATGGCATTCAATGCGATACGTGCCGCTTCTTCCTTGGGATAATGATATACGCCGGTACTGATACAGGGGAATGCAATGCTTTGGATGCCGTTTTCTCTCGCTAGTATAAAACTGGTACGATAACATGATGCAAGTTTTTCGGCTTCTCCATGCGTTCCCCCATGCCATACGGGCCCTACAGTATGAATTACTTTCCTGCATGGCAGGTTGTATGCATCGGTTATCTTGCTTTCCCCTGTCGGACAACCGCCCAATGTTTTGCATTCCGCTAACAACGCCGGACCTGCAGCCCGATGGATAGCTCCATCTACACCGCCACCACCCAGCAACGAACTGTTGGCTGCATTTACAATGGCGTCGACTTTTAAAGTAGTGATATCGGCTACGGTAACATTTATCTTTTTCATTTTTCCTTTCTGTTTTTCTGTATTAAAACCTCTATACAAAGCTATATAATAAATTGGGGAATTATGCAGTTTGGCAGCAAATAAATCAATTATTCTCCTGTTTTGATATCCTTCCCTTTTCATTTTGAAAGATCTTCTTTTGCTCCCTCTTTTTTCTTGTTGTTATATCTGTATATAAATCAATTACTTATCTCCTGTTTGCCAGTAATGGCACACTATTGGCATATAGCGTGGCAGTTAACAATAGTATTAATTTAAAAAAAGGAATTATGGATTTATTTTCAATCGGATTTGCGGTTTGTACCTTGAGCGGCATAGCTTGCTTTTGGCTTTTCTTTAAATGTATAGACTGGTTCGAGAAGATCTAAAAAAAGAAAGGAGAAACAAGTTATGTACACAGCATTATTTGTAGTTAGTTTGATTATGTTCGGCTATATGATGTATGTTCTTATCAAGCCGGAGAAGTTTTAAAAAAGTAAGTTAAGAAATAAAGAGTTATGAATACTGAAGTTTTAGGTGTTATAGCGCAAATTGTCTTATTGATAGTGCTTAGCTATCCTTTGGGCAAATATATCGCTAAAGTTTATAAAGGTGAAAAGACTTGGTCGGATTTTATGAAGCCCGTTGAACGGGTTATGTTCAAACTGAGTGGTATCAATCCCAATGAGGAGATGAACTGGAAACAGTTTTTGAGAGCCTTGCTGGTGGTAAATCTATTTTGGTTCCTTTGGGGGATGGTACTGTTGGTTACACAAGGTGTGCTGCCGCTTAACCCGGATGGAAATGCCGGTCAGACTGCGCATCAGGCATTCAATACTTGTATCAGTTTCATGGTGAACTGTAACTTGCAACATTATAGCGGTGAAAGTGGGCTGACTTATTTTACTCAGCTATTCGTCATCATGCTCTTTCAGTTTATTACTGCCGCTACCGGTATGGCTGCCATGGCAGGTATAATGAAAGCGCTGGCTGCAAAGACTACTCAGACTATTGGCAATTTCTGGAACTATTTGGTATTAAGTTGTACCGTGTCCTGTTGCCTCTTTCATTGATCGTAGGTTTTATCCTGATTGTGCAAGGCACTCCGATGGGCTTTGACGGAAAAATGAAGGTGACCACCATGGAAGGAACTACACAATATGTATCACAAGGCCCTACGGCGGCTATTGTCCCTATCAAACAATTGGGTACTAATGGGGGTGGTTATTTTGGTGTAAACTCTTCTCATCCCTTGGAGAACCCTACCTATTTTGCTAATATGGTGGAATGTTGGTCTATCCTTATCATACCTATGGCGATGGCATTTGCATTCGGTTTCTATCTGAAACGTAAAAAATTGGGTTATAGTATATATGGTGTCATGCTGTTTGCTTATCTGGTAGGAGTTTGTATCAATGTCAGTCAGGAGATGGGTGGTAATCCACGTATTGATGAGATGGGGATAGCGCAGGATAATGGCGCGATGGAAGGTAAAGAAATACGTTTGGGCTCGGCCGCCACTGCTTTGTGGAGTATTACTACTACGGTTACTTCCAATGGTTCTGTCAATGGTATGCACGATTCAACAATGCCGCTTTCGGGTATGATGGAAATGCTGAACATGCAGATCAACACATGGTTTGGCGGTGTAGGTGTGGGATGGATGAACTACTTTACATTTATTATTATCGCCGTGTTCATCAGTGGGTTGATGGTAGGCCGTACACCGGAGTTTCTTGGTCATAAAGTAGAAGCACGTGAAATGAAGATTGCTTCCATTGTAGCACTACTTCATCCGTTTATCATTTTAGTTGGTACAGCATTGGCTGCTTATCTGTTTGTTCATGCGCCTGCATTTGTGGAAAGTGAAGGTGGCTGGTTGAACAATCCCGGATATCATGGTCTGAGTGAAATGCTTTATGAATACACCTCGTGTGCCGCCAATAATGGTTCCGGTTTTGAAGGACTGGGTGATAACACATGGTTTTGGAACTACTCTTGTGGTATTGTGCTGATATTAGGACGTTTTGTCCCGATTGTAGGTCAAGTGGCCATAGCAGGTATTCTGGCTAAGAAAAAATTTATTCCCGAAAGCGCCGGCACATTGCAAACCGATACAGTGACATTCGGTGTGATGACATTTGCGGTTATTTTTATTGTTGCCGCACTATCATTCTTCCCGGTACATGCATTAAGCACTATTGCCGAGCACTTGAGTTTATAATTCTGATAACAGACAACGATATTAATAGAAGATATGAAAGATAATAAATCAGCTTCTTTATTTCAGAAGGAGCAAGTTATTGACAGCATAAAACAATCATTCGTGAAGTTGAATCCGCGAGTGATGATTAAGAATCCGATTATGTTCACGGTAGAGGTTTGTACAGCTATTATGTTCTTGGTGATGCTCTACTCTATCGTTAATGATTCACAAGGCTCATTTATTTATAATTTATGGGTTTTCGTAATTCTGTTCATCACCTTGTTATTTGCTAATTTTGCTGAAGCTATTGCCGAAGCGCGCGGAAAAGCACAAGCCGATAGCCTGAGGAAGACTCGTGAGGAGACTCCTGCCAAATTGATTGTGAACGGGACTTTGAAAACTGTCAGTAGTTCCCAGTTAAAGAAAGGTGATATTTTTGTATGTGAGGCAGGAGATGTTATTCCTGCCGATGGCGAGATCATCGAAGGACTGGCGTCTATTGACGAAAGTGCCATCACAGGCGAATCCGCTCCTGTAATCCGTGAAGCAGGCGGTGACAAGAGTTCAGTAACAGGAGGTACAAAAGTATTGTCCGATCAGATAAAAGTAATGGTAAGCACCCAGCCGGGTGAAAGTTTCTTGGATAAGATGATTGCATTGGTGGAAGGCGCATCCCGCCAGAAAACACCGAATGAAATTGCATTGACTATCCTGTTGGCAGCATTTACATTGGTCTTTGTCATTGTGTGTATCACCTTAAACCGTTTGCCGATTATACGGGAACTGTCATTACCATTGCTTCTTTTCTGTCCTTGTTTGTCTGCCTCATTCCCACCACTATCGGAGGATTGCTTTCGGCTATCGGTATCGCCGGGATGGATCGTGCTCTGCGTGCCAACGTCATAACCAAATCGGGTAAAGCAGTGGAAACAGCCGGAGATATAGATACTTTGCTTCTTGATAAAACAGGAACAATAACTATAGGAAACCGTAAAGCTACTCGTTTTTATCCGGCTCAGGGAGTGGATGAACATGCTTTCATCGAAGCCTGCCTACTCTCATCTGTATCTGATGATACTCCGGAAGGTAAATCTATTATTGAACTGGGACGTGAATCGGGTTTACGGATGCGTAATTTGAATACCGATGGTGCTCATATGATAAAATTTACCGCCGAAACCAAATGCTCGGGTATTAACTTGAAGGATGGAACAGAAATCCGTAAAGGTGCATTTGATGCTATCCGCAAGATAGCTTTGTCTGCCGGAAACCCTTTCCCAAAAGAAACGGAAGATATCATTCAAACCATTACAAGTAATGGAGGTACTCCATTGGTGGTGAGTGTCAATAAGAAAATTGCCGGAGTTATAGAATTGCAGGATATCATAAAACCGGGTATTCAGGAACGTTTTGAACGTTTACGCAAGATGGGGGTAAAAACAGTCATGGTGACGGGAGATAACCCTTTGACCGCCAAATATATTGCAGAGAAAGCCGGAGTAGACGACTTCATAGCCGAAGCTAAACCGGAGGATAAGATGGAGTATATCAAGAAAGAGCAGGCTGCCGGCAAACTGGTTGCCATGATGGGTGACGGAACAAATGATGCTCCTGCCCTTGCCCAAGCTAATGTGGGGGTTGCCATGAATAGCGGTACACAGGCTGCCAAGGAAGCAGGGAATATGGTGGATTTGGATAATGATCCTACCAAGCTGATAGAAATTGTTGAGATAGGTAAACAATTGCTGATGACACGTGGTACACTGACCACTTTCTCCATAGCCAATGATGTGGCCAAATATTTTGCCATTGTTCCTGCATTGTTCATGCTTTCCATTCCAGAACTGGCTGCATTGAATATTATGGGGTTGCATAGCCTGAGAGTGCTATCTTATCTGCAGTTATATTCAATGCCATCATTATTCCTATTCTGATTCCGCTGGCATTGAAAGGAGTTCAATACAAACCGATAGGAGCTTCCGCCTTGCTTCGTCGTAATCTTTTGATATATGGCATAGGTGGTGTTATTGCTCCTTTTGTGGGTATTAAATTAATAGATTTAGTAGTAGGATTATTCTTTTAACAAGTAAATAACAATGAAAAATTTTATAAAGTCATTCAGACTTACTTTAGTCTTTTGTGTGTTTTTCTCAGTATGCTATATACTAGTCTTATGGATTTTCGCTCAATTTGCCGGACCTAATTCCGGCAATGCCGAGGTTGTGGAACTTAACGGAAAAGTGGTAGGTGCAGCCAATGTGGGACAATTATTTACAGAAGATATCTATTTCTGGGGACGTCCTTCATGTGCTGGTGAAGGTTATGATGCGGCTAGTTCGGCCGGTAGCAATAAAGGTCCTACCAATGAGGAGTATCTGGCTGAAGTAGAAGCTCGGATTGATACATTTTTAAAGCATCATCTTACTTGAGCCGTAAGGAAGTACCTGCCGAAATGGTAACAGCCAGCGGTTCCGGATTGGATCCTGACATCACTCCGGCCTGCGCATACGTGCAGGTACAACGTGTGGCTAAAGCTCGCGGAATGAGTGAGGAAACTGTAAAAGCTATTGTAGATAAAGCTGTGGAAAAACCGTTTATGGGCATGTTCGGTACAGAGAAGGTGAATGTGTTAAAACTGAATGCTGCTTTAGAAAAGGCAAAATAATAAAAATATATAGTCATTAAATTAGGAAGATGTGCGTCATGAAAAAGAGAAGTTTCCTGGATACCGAGAGCCTGTCGGCTCTAGAAGCTGTGGCTATCATTGTATTGTTCTTTGCTTTGATAACATGGATTCTTGATCTTTGACGTGCATCACCATTGAATGATGCATCTTGATTCAGAAAAACTCAAAATGGATATTTCCTTTCAGACAATAAGAAGGAAATAGTAGAAATATGTAAAACACGAATATTAATTAGTTTAATTTTTTAAGATGAAAAGGAATTTGAAAAAAGTGGTCTTGGTGCTGGCTTTACTGTTGCCTGGAGTGATAAAAGCACAAGAATTTAACGTAACGGCTAAGGCAGATTTTGTAAGTGATTACATTTGGCGTGGCGCTTACCAGAATTCAGGATTTTCTGTACAGCCTACATTAGGATTATCTTACGGCAACCTTTCTTTATCTGCTTGGGGGAGTCAGAGCCTGACCAAGACAGACGGTGCACAAGAGTTTGACATCAATTTAAGCTATACTATTGGCGGTTTAGGTATTACAGTAACCGACTATTGGTGGAATGGCATCACCATGCCCTACGGGGATTATAAACATGATCATCATTTTGAAGGAACATTAGCTTATAATTTCGGCGAGAACTTTCCTCTGACCTTGAGTTGGTCTACTATGTTTGCGGGAGGAGACGATAACAAAGACGGTGATCGTGCTTATTCCACTTATATCAATGCTTCTTATAATATTGCTTGCCCGGCAGAAATTACGCTCACTCCTTCCGTTGGTTTCACTCCTTGGAAAGGAATGTATGATGCTGATGGTGCTGCTTTTACAGATATTGCTTTAAAAGCTTCCAAGAACATTAATATTACAGATAATTTTTCTTTGCCTTTGTTTGTACAGGCTATTGTTTCGCCCTCATTTGACAAAACTTATCTGATAGCCGGATTAAGTATTGGGTTTTAAATGTGTGATTTTTTTGATGAAAAGGAGAAATGCAAAGCATTTCTCCTTTTTGTTGTATTAGAGTGACTTATCTTTTTTTGATTCTTGCCAGATGTGGTATTTTTGTTCAAAGAGTTGCCACGTGGAGAATGGAATATGGCAAAAACTAAAGATAGTTTTGTATCTCTTTAATGTTATTCAACTTAATAAAGTGGGAGTGCGTTACTTCTCCTTCACATTGTTCGTGTGCCCAAGTGATATGATGAGGTACATAGGCTGCATAACCTCCGAGTTCCAATATGGGAATAATATCTGACTTTATTGAGTTTCCTATCATCAGTAAATTTTCTGCCTTACACCCTAAATTATCAAGCAATCTTTTATAATCCGCATTCTTCTTGTCGCTCATTATTTCTATGTGGCAAAAACATTCTTGTAGTCCGGACGCAGAAATCTTTCTTTTTTGATCGAACAGATCACCTTTGGTGGCCAATACTAATTTATAATTTTCGCACAAGGCTGATATGACTTCTTGCACACCGTCCAATAATATGATTGGCCTTTGCAGAAGTTCCTGGCCTGATCGGAGGATTTCTTTTACGAGATTGAGATCTCCTTCTCCATTAGTAACTTTGCAAATGGTTTCAATCATGCAAAGCAGCATTCCTTTCAGTCCATAACCATAGATATGCAGATTTTTTATTTCTGTTTTGAACAGTTCTTCTGATATGGAAGGAGCTGGTAAATATTTCCTCAGAAGATGACAAAATCTGTGTTCCAACTCTTGAAAATAAAGTTCATTTTCCCAAAGAGTGTCATCGGCATCAAAAGCGATAAATTCTATTTTATTTTTCATGTTTTATTATTAGAATAGGAAGAGGGAGCAATCATATCATAATGTATTGTTTTGTCCGTCTTTTAAGTTCTGTATAAATTCGGCAACATTTCGTCCATCCACCAAGCCATGGTGGACACTGATGGATATAGGGAGCAAAAGTTTCTTTTTTTCTTGTATCAGCTTACCTGTGGAAATTTTGGGTATAGAATCTCCTGTTTGAATTGAACCGGCATGTTTCATCTCGGAAAAGGCAAACCAAGCAGAGCCGAATAACGGATGACATCTGCTCTTGCAGTGTCCTTGGAAAAAGAAAGTCCGGCACTGTTTTTTACTCTATGTATTTCCTTTTCTGCATTTTCAATAAATAAGGAAAGATCTGTGTCATACTCAAAAAATCCAAAGCCAAAAGTTCCGTCCTCTCTTCCGATAGTGGGCGAAATATTGATTTTATCATACTCTACTACTTCTCCGTTTTCTATACGTAATTTGAATGCAGTAGTTGCATTGATACATTTCAATAGGAAGTACACAGAATAAAGAAAAAAAGAAACCTCCATATTTTTACTTTGTTGATATACGCTTGTGAAATCAACAGTCGTAGTAATTCCCCAAAAAGGGTCATCGAGAGCGAGAAGAATTTAAAATGCTCTTTTCTATTCCAATTGTCCAGGTTAATAACTCGCTTCATTTTCTATTTACTCTGTTTTTCTTTTATGTGTATTATTTCTGTTGCAACTATTTTAACGATAAAACATATTGTTGCAAATATACAAAAAGTATTTTAACAGAGATGTTCTTTGTTTGCTTTAAATCCATTTTATTATTTCCTGTTCTGTGCTAAAGTTAAGAATGGATAACAGCAACTATTTTAAAAGGTTATTCAGGACTGATAATCAACTATATGTCTATTTTTGTTTATAAGGGAAAGAATTCTATTAAATTCATAAGTCAGATTTTTGTATGGATAACAATTTAGGTGATAGAATTGGCAATAAAGTACAAATCGCTATAAGGATAAAATAATGTTTTATTTAATCAAAAACAAAAGCAACAAATACCTTGTCGGACGAATTGTTGCTTCTGTTTACTCAGGAAGGTCACATAACAAAAGAGTCTTGTAATTGAGTTTGCTTTATTACATCAAATTTCTCTGATGGAATATCTAGAAAGGCTTTGCACAGTGTCACTAATGCCTTTTCTCTATCTTGTTCCCGTACCAGCACTGAAAGATTGTGAGTGCTGCTACCGTATGAAATCATGCATACCGGCATTTCTTTCAGTGTTTCTATAATTCTGGCTTCCAACCCTGTATGCTTTTCCCAATTTAGATCTCCAATAACGCTGACCACAGACATTTCTGTTTCCATTCCTATTTCCGCATACTTATGTAATTCACGATATATCAGGCGTAATGTGTCGTTGCTACATTTCACAGCCAATGAAACACTTACATTAGAGGAAGTCGCTAAATAGACAGGAACCTTATATTTCTCGAACACATCAAATACTTTTCCAATAAATAGATAAGAAGTAAGAATCCCCAACGAACGAAGTTTGACAAAGACCACACCTCTGCGTGAAACAGCAGCTTTTACTTTTGTTCCTGTTTTTTCTGATGATATTCGTAATGTATCTTTCGGTGTTTTTATCAATACAATAGCCATACCGGCGGTGCGCGCCAGCGGAATACATTCCGGATGAAGCAATGCAATGCCGCTATCAATAAAATTCTCGGCTTCACCGTATGTAAGAGTTCGAGTATGTTCCATACCTCGGAAACAAATTTCATCAGAATGTAAGGATGTTATAATTTCATCCGCATGGAATACAGCCCCGATAACAGTGGCATAATACTCATTTCCTATTTGTGGGAAGAAATCCACTTCATCATATACATTTTTACACAAACGGCTTTGGGTAATAAGAATGTGAACATCGGGACAGTCTTTCATCAGTTCTTCTACATTCTTTTTCACATACTTTATATCCGGTTTTCGATCAAGCCCTAGTCGCATGAAATGACATGAGTTCAAGATGAAGTTCTTTTTTGTACATTCTTCTAAATAATGTGACAGAATAAGAGAGGATATCATTGCTCCGTGAGCCATGATCTCATGATCGTCAATGATGTTCAGATTTTCATTACATAAACGGGAAATTTGATCGATGTGTACTTTTATTTCTTTGGCAGCTTCTGCTTTCTGTATTTCGGAGGAAAGAAGATTGTCCAGCCAATTTCTACAATCATTCTCAAAATCCTGCAATTGACTCATAACCTCTTCGATATCGACATGGAATAAAGAAATAGAAACAGCTTGCAGCTTTTGGGCAATGCTGGTAAAAGTGTCGAGCACTATAATAGAACGTTCGTTCATGTTAATTACTTCAGTCCAATGTTTCAGTTCGGTGGCAGATTTAATATTTTCTAAATTATATACTTTCATTTTTTTATTGCATTTTATTCTTTTGGAGTTTCTTTTTCATTTTAACAGGCAAATTTCCATATTGGAAAGCTATGTTTTTACTAGTTTCATCTTTATTAGTTTGTTAATCAGTTATTTCTTATTGTTTGCTCGCTACCTTTTCTATAAGTCGATAGCGTTATACTCCATATAAATCAAAATCGATGCCATTACAAAAATTGCACTTTTATCTTTCAGCTATTTCATTTCCCATTTTAGAAAAAAGGCTTTCATATTGAAAAAGTATAAACTAATCAATAAACATATATCATGTTGATAATAAGATGTTTAAATTAGTGGTATGACTTTTGTCATCTAATTGAAAAAAAGAATTATATAAAAATGAAATTGTATATCATATCAAACAGACTGCCCGTGAAGGCTGTCGCAGAAAAAGATACCTTTGTTTTCTCACGTAGTGAAGGAGGTCTGACAACGGGACTAAATTCCTACAGGGCAATTACGAGAAACATTGGGTGGGGTGGCCCGGAATCTGTACAGACAAAGAGGAAGAAAAACAGGATATCTGTCACCGGTTGGAGGAAATGAATCTCCATCCCATATTTTTATCCGATGAGCAATATAAGAACTATTATGAGGGATACAGTAACAGTACCTGTGGCCTTTATGTCACTATTTCTTTGCCTATACATTATATAGAAAAAGTTTCTGGCAATCTTACCAAGAGGTTAACGCTTTGTTTTGTCGGGAAATTATCCGCCTTGTGGAACCGGATGATTGGGTCTGGGTACAAGATTATCAGTTGATGTTACTTCCGGAAATGCTTCGCCAAGAGCTTCCCCAGTTGCATATCGGTTATTTCCATCATATTCCGTTTCCATCTTATGAGTTATTCCGAATTCTACCTGAACGTGCCGAAATACTGAAAGGATTGTTAGGAGCCGATTTTATCGCATTTCATACACATGACTATATGCGTCATTTCATCAGTGCGGCCGAACGGGTACTCCATATAGATTTCAGTTTGGATGAAACCCGGATAGGCAGTCGCATTGTGCGCGTTGATGCACTTCCGATGGGGATAAATTATGACCTTTACCACAATGTGTCACAACAAAAAAATGTTTGGAAGGCTATAGAACGAACCCGTCTCTTGTTTGGCAAACATAAACTTATCCTATCGGTAGACCGTTTGGATTATAGTAAAGGTATTTTGCACCGCCTTTATGGATTTGCCTCTTTTTTGGAACACCATCCGAATATCATGGCAAGGTAACACTGGCTATGGTCATAGTTCCTTCACGTGATCATGTAGCAGTTATGCCGAATTGAAAACCCGGATTGACGAGGAAATAGGTTCTATCAACGGACGATATTCTACAATGAACTGGACTCCGGTCTGCTATTTTTATCATGGTTTTTCATTCGAAGAATTGGCTGCTATGTATTTTATAGCTGATATTGCATTAGTAACTCCTTTGCGTGACGGAATGAACTTGGTTGCCAAAGAGTATGTTGCTGTCAAGCAAGACAATCCTGGTGTATTGGTTTTAAGTGAAATGGCTGGTGCCGCTGTGGAACTGACCGACGCCTTGCTGGTTAATCCCAATGATACGGAGCAGATAGAAAATGCCATTTGCCGGGCATTGGAAATGCCGTTTGAAGAACAGCAAGAACGGATGCACCGTATGCAGTCTATTGTATCCGTACAGACTGTCAATAAATGGGCTGCCGATTTTGTAAATGAATGGCAGGAAGTGGCACACAAAAACAAAACCATGCTTTTTAAGAAGATAGGATCACAGAATATGCAGGAAATTCAGCATCAATACTTACATGCTAAAAAGCGTTTGATTTTGTTGGATTATGACGGGACACTGGTCCCTTTTCAGAAAAGGCCGGAAGATGCCTCTCCTACTCCACAATTGCTGGATACATTGCAGAAACTGACCGCCGACCCCTTGAATCATGTGGTAATAAACAGCGGACGTGACCATTTTACTTTAGAGAAGTGGTTGGGTGCACTGCCTCTTTCCTTTGCAGCCGAACATGGGGCCTTTTATAAAGAGAATGGTGTATGGCACAAGAATGTACACGGGCAGGAATGGAGCCCCGGATTGCTTTCTATATTAAAATTATTTGTCAGCAAGACTCCTCGCTCCCATCTTGAAGTCAAAGAAACGGCACTTGCCTGGCATTATCGTGAAGCCGATGCATGGTTGGGAAGATTACGTGCGCAACAGTTGGTCAATTCCTTGATATCTATTTGCTTGAAACAGAATTTGCAAATCATGCAGGGTAATAAGGTAATAGAAATAAAATCTCCCGAATTTACCAAAGGTTCAGAAGTAAACAGGCTTTTGCTTGCCACCCGATATGATTTTATCTTGGCAATAGGAGATGATACTACGGATGATGATATGTTTAAAGCCGTACCTGTTACTGCTGTGACTGTAAAGATTGGTACAGCATCCGAGAGTGCACGTTACAATCTGCCCGTACAGACAGACACCTTGCCGTTTTTACAACGGCTGACAGATGAAGGCATGGTGAAAGCAGCTTGAAAAGTGGTTTGAAAGGGCAGTTATCATCGGCTATAGATTTTTTTAAACGGATAATAAACCACTAACATTACAAAAAAAATAACCATGGATAATTTGAATTACGGTGTAATCGGTAATTGCTGCACAGCCGCACTGATTTCCGAAAAAGGAAGTATTGAATGGCTATGTTTTCCAAATTTTGATTCACCTTCTATTTTTGCAGCTCTTCTAGATCGTGAAAAAGGCGGGACTTTTGGTTTTGAAGTTTCAGAAGACTATCACACCATCCAATCGTATGTTCCCCATACCAATATTCTTTCCACTACTTTTGTGTCAGAACAAGACGAATTTGCGGTAGTCGACTTTATGCCTTGTTATGAGTTATATGATAATAAGGAATATTATCGTCCAGCTGAGGTCTATCGTTATATCCGCTGGATTAAAGGTCGTCCTCGCATTAAAGTCAATTACCATCCGGCTCCCGATTATGCTCGTGGAAAAGCGTTTTTTAATGTAACTTCCCGGTATATTGAAACCTATTCTTCTTCTAACAACAAGGACAGACAATATCTGTATTCCTCTTTGCCGTTGCAAGGTATTGTAAACCATCAGGAATTTATATTAGAGAAAGATGAATTTTTTCTTCTTTCATACAATGAAAAGGTGATTCCTGTTGATATAGAGCGTGAGAAACTGGAGTATTGCCGCACGTTGGTTTATTGGTTGAACTGGACGGATCGTACAAGAAAGTTCACTATTTACAACGATATAATAGAGCGTAGCTACTCACCCTGAAGATGATGTCCTTTTATAATGGCGCGGTATTAGCTCTCTTACTACCAGCTGCCCGAAGCTGTGGGAGAAGTACGCAATTGGGATTACCGTTTTTGTTGGTTGCGAGATGCCTCCATGTCCATAGAGACCCTTTTCAAAATAGGTCATGCCGATGCAGCCCGCAAATTCATGAAATTCATACAATCTACTTTTGTTGCCGAGCATGACACTTATCAAATAATGTATGGCATTCGTGGGGAAAGGAAATTGACTGAAGTTATACTCGACCATCTTTCAGGATATAAAAACTCCAAACCGGTGCGTATCGGCAATGATGCTTATCATCAAAGGCAGAATGATTCGTTCGGCTATTTGATGGATTTGATTTACCAATATTACCGGTTGATGCCAGGTACATTGGATGAAATAGAAGATATGTGGGAAATGGTGAAAAGCATTATGATGACTGTGGTGGAAGATTGGAGAAAGCCTGATAAAGGAATTTGGGAGATACGGGGTGAAGGACAGCATTTCGTTTCGTCCAAAGTGATGTGTTGGGTTGCTTTGGACAGAGGAGCCCGCATAGCTCGTATTCTGAATAAATATGAGAATAGCCGACGTTGGGAAGAAGAAGCTGATGCAATTAAAGCTGATGTTATGAGAAACGGCTGGAAGGAAGAAATACAAAGTTTTTCACAAGCATACGGCAATCTGGATTTGGATTCTTCTTTACTGTTAATGGAACCTTATGGATTTATAGATGCTGATGATATTCGTTATCATAAAACAGTGAAAGCCGTCAAGAAATCCCTGTTACACAAAGGGTTGATGTACCGTTATAATACTCATGATGATTTTGGCTGTCCTTCTTCGGCCTTTACCATCTGTACTTTCTGGCTGATCCGTGCACTTTATGTCATCGGGGAAAAAGACGAAGCACGCTGTTTGTTCGATGAAATTTTGCAATATTCAAACCATTTGGGTCTGTTCAGTGAAGATATTGATTTCGAAACAAAAGAACAACTGGGTAATTTCCCACAAGCTTATTCTCATCTGGCACTGGTAAATACTGCTGTGTTATTTGCGGAAGAAGATAAAAGGCTAATCTTTAAATAAGGAAAAATTTGGAGAAGGACTGATAATCCAGTATCTTTGTACAATTAAAATCAGGAAAATGCGTATAACAAAAAAACGGAGCCAAAGGTTAATCTTGCAGTCTTTAGTAAAAAACGGATGTCCATATATTATTATATGTATATGGTGTGTGTTGTCTGGCGGATGTGTTCAGAATAAATCCCAAGATTCATTGAAAACATTAAAAACAGAAATTCGACATATTATTAAAGATAAGAAAGCAACTATAGGAGTGGCTTTGATACTGGATGGAGAAGATACGCTGGCCATAAATAATGCCGAAAAATATCCCATGATGAGCGTTTATAAGTTTCATCAGGCATTGGCTGTATGTGATTACCTGCAAAAACGGCATATTCCACTTTCCACTTCCCTATATCTTGATAAAAGGTATTTCAAACCGGATACATACAGCCCTTTGCGTGATAAATATCCCCAAGGTAATTTGGAACTTCCGATTAGTGAACTTTTAGCTTATACAATGCAGTTAAGTGACAATGTAGCCTGTGATATTTTATTCGATTATATAGGTGGTGTAAACGTGGTGGATGAATACATTCATTCATTGGGAATAAACGATGTTTCTATAACTACTACCGAAGATGAGATGCATCAAGACATGGATGATTGTTACAAAAACTGGACAACACCAATGGAAGCAGCCAATCTATTGGAACTTTTTATGACTCAAGATTCCATGAAAAATGAATATACAAATTTTCTAAAACATATTATGATAGAGTGTGAGACAGGTAAAGACAGACTACCTGCTCCCCTTCCCGAAAGTGAAGTCAAGATAGGACATAAGACAGGAACTTCCGATAAGAATGAACGGGGGGAATACATTGGCATCAATGACATTGGTTTTGTAATTCTACCTGATGGGAACCGATACGTAGTAGCCGTATTTGTCAAAGACTCAAAAGAAAATATGGAAACGAATACTAAGATCATCTCTGATATTTCGGCTGCTATTTACCGATATGCCAGGAATCGTTAAAATAGTGCTATTTTGTACTGTCTATGAAAATAAAGACAAGAATGTCATAAATATAATATTATGGATTATCACATCGTTAAAATATCTAGAAATAAAAAGCAATATCTGGATTTATTATTGCTTGGGGATGAACAGGAAATAATGATAGACCGATATTTGGAGCGCGGTGACTTGTTTGTATTGGAAGATAACGGGATAAAAGCTGTTTGTGTTGTAACAAAAGAAGGTCCGAAAATTTGTGAATTGAAGAATATAGCGGTTACCCCTAGTGCCCAACGACAAGGATATGGTAGAAAACTAATAAATTACCTGATAAACCATTACTCAAAAGAATATACTCAGATGATGGTGGGAACGGGAGACGTTCCCGGCACTCTTGCATTTTATAAAAGTTGCGGTTTTGAATATTCTCATTGTATAAAAGATTTTTTCACGGAGAATTACGATCATCCTATCATTGACAATGGGGTTTTACTAAAAGATATGATTTATTTGAAACGTAAAATAGGGTTTTAAAAGAGTGGAAACGATCAAATCCTTACTAAATTTAAACATTATTTTCTATCACTTTCAATGAATCGGACAGAAGAATAATTCTTTTTATGAATAATCTATTTACAATTCAATAAAATAAATGTATCTTTGCAATATGTTAAAAACTCATATATCGGATTTGGTGTCGTAAACAATCTGTTTTTATAGAATAGATTGTCCAGTCGTTTTTACTCTCAGAATGTCTTTTGAGAGCAATTTTATATTATTTATAATTGATCTTTTAATCCGCATACAAATAATGGGATTGTATGCCCTCAATGTTTTACAATAATGAATAACGATAATAATCATAATACAATCCAAGAGTTCGACGTAAATTTAATCTGTGATTTCTTTTTAAATACAAACCGGCAAGGTCCCGGAAGTCCCGAAGCAACCTTAAAAGCACTAAGCTTTATAAATAATCTCACTGTTCAATCCCTTATCGCCGATCTCGGTTGTGGGACAGGAGGTCAGACAATGGTATTGGCACAACATACACCGGGAAGTATTACAGGACTCGACTTCTTTCCGGAATTTATTGAATGCTTCAACAGGAATGCCGAAAAGTTAAATTTACAGGATAGAGTAAAAGGTGTAGTCGGCTCAATGGATGCCCTTTCTTTTGAAAAAGAATCCCTAGACTTGATTTGGTCGGAAGGAGCTATTTATAATATCGGTTTTGAACGAGGATTGAACGAGTGGCGCAATTATTTGAAACCGGGAGGATACCTTGCCGTTTCTGAAAGTGTCTGGTTTACCGATCACCGTCCGGCAGAGATTCATGATTTCTGGATGAATGCTTACACGGAAATAGATACAATTCCTAATAAAGTAGTACAAATACAAAAAGCGGGATATATTCCCGTTGCTACGTTCATTCTTCCGGAGAATTGCTGGACAGAACATTATTATGTTCCGCAGGCCAAAGCCAAAGAAATGTTTATCAAGAAGTATGCAGGGAATAAAACAGCTGAAAAACTGATGGCATCCATCTGCCATGAAGCTGAATTATATAGTAAGTATAAAGAATACTATGGATATGCATTTTTTATAGCAAAGAAAATAAATCCCTTTCAAGGTTAGTGGAAAGAAGAGTAAAGTGACCTTCTAAAACATATTCAAGTAGTGCAGACATTCTGTTCAAGGAGTATCTGCACTCGCTTTTTTATATATCAAGCATTTCCATTAAAGCGCTTTTCAGTACATAGGCACTTATACCCAGTCGTCTTTTTCACCGCCTCATTCAGATAAACAGATGAGACATTGAGCAGCAAAGCATATTCTTGTGGGCGTTTTAATGAATGGAATTTTACAGCCTATAAGGCTTTAAATTGTTTTATGATAATAGTTTTAATTACCCTCTTTTTAAAACGTTTTCTAATTGACAAAGTAATTCATTTTCAATCAGAAAAACCGAATTGATAAAGAATCATATCTTGTTGAACTTAGTCTTCCATTCCTAATATTTTCTTCATTTGCGGTCGGAATCCATCTCCCCATTTTTCTAATTGTTCAATAATGGGAAGCAGTGTTCTACCTTGCTCTGTAATGGAATATTCTGTATGGGGAGGAAGTTCCGAAAAAATCTTTTTCTGTATCATGCCATGAATCTCCAGTTCTTTCAGTTGTTGGTTGATTACCCTTGGGCTGGCATCATCAAAGTAACGATGAAGTTCACTCGGGCGCTTCGGGCCTTTGTCCAATTCTTGAATAATGCAGCTTTTCCATTTTCCACCAATCACTTCCATCGCTATTTTCACACCGCAGTTTATATCAAAAGGTATTTTCTTTCTGTACATAAATCTTCTTTTTTCTGCAAAATTAATCATATTGAAATAACATGGAAAGAATAGCTTCTACTCTTTTCATGTTATAGGGATAAATTATTCATATACTGATTAATTTATCCTACTTGCGCAAACCATCGGGTAATTATAAATTTGCAGACAGATTCAGATATAGGAATAATGGGATATATAATAATGATATAATGAAAAAGTGGTTATCTCTGATAATATTACTGGCTGTTAATGTGATTTCTATTAATGCACAACAGAAAAATTCAATTAATAATCAAAGTATGGAAAAGAAAACAAAAACAATTCGTTTGATTTATCCGCAATGGCAAGGAGGTGATATTGCTCGGTGGATTACTGAAATAAAAGATCCCGAAGCAGCATCAAAGGGATACTTCTTAGGGGCAGAATTGCTTAACTTCTTGGCTCCCGACAGCAGTCAAGAAACACTGACAGTTCCCATTTCAACAGAAATTACAGAACGTAGAAAAAAGGACGGTGTACTAGACCGCGACATTATTGTGAAACAGACTAAAGCTGCTCTTGACTTGTTGCGTATCAGTGATCCTGATAAAATAGTAACTCTTGGAGGAGAATGTTCTGTCAGTGTCGTTCCGTTTACCTACCTTGCAGAGAAATATAAAGATGATGTGGCAATGATTTGGATTGATGCCCATCCTGATATAACACTTCCCGGAGATATGTACAGCGGATTCCATGCCATGCTGTTACTGCCTGCATGGGGAAAGGCGACAAGGAAATCCTTTCCAAGCTACCGGCCCAAATAGCCCCCTCAAAGATTCTGCTCGTAGGATTGCGTGATTGGGAACGTGATGAAATAAAAGTCCGCCAGAAACAATATGGTATAAAACATCTTACTCCGGAAGATGTAGCACAAAATAGTAATGCTATATATGAATGGTTAAAATCATGTGGAGCATCCCGCGTGTTAATTCATTTTGATATGGATGTGCTCGACCCTGCCGAAATTATAGCAGCCGTAGGGGTAGTTCCCGATGGAATGAAATTGGCAGAAGTGGTCCGCGTTATTAATGATATTGCCAAAGAAAAAGAAATAGTAGGTCTAACCGTTGCCGAACCGATGCCACGGATTGCTATCAGAATTAAAGAAATGTTAAATCAATTACCTTTGTTGAAATGATAAGGAACAGATAAAAAGACATTTAGAATAACCTGTCAAAATCAATTCTCCGGAGAACTCCAATATTTTATGGGCAAAGTGGTTCTAGATTACTTTATCCTTTAAGCCAAAAAACATTTTCAGAGAGGGCAAAATCCTCCCTGAAAATGTATTTTGGTGATTGAACTATGAATGAGAATATAAAGCAAAATACTTCCAAAGCGGTGCTGCCATCAATGATTGTTTTACTTCATCATTCAATAACAACGCTTTTATTTCTTCTTCACTCAGCAAATGCACTGTCAAATCTTCAGTTTCTTCCAAATGCTGGGTGGAGATTCGTTCTACCTCCGTAGCCAGATAACAATGAGTGATATTTGTCATGGTGCTGGCATTTGCAGAGACGGTCATAAGTTTTGTCCAATTTCCATTACCATACCCTGTTTCTTCGTACAATTCGCGTTGGGCAGAAAGCAAAGGTTCTTCTCCGGTTTCACAAACTCCGGCACAAATTTCATAACGTGTTTCTTTTATTCCGTGACGGTATTGGCGTACTAATACGAATTTACCCTCTTTGGTGATAGCAATTACATTTACCCAATCAGGATATTCCAAAATATAATATTCAGGAATTTCAACTCCTGTAGGTAATTTAACCCGATCACGGCGTGCGGTCAGCCAAGGGCGGCGGATAAGATATTCACTTTCAATAATCTCCCATTTTCTATCGTCTGTGTTCATATAATAAGTTTTTTGTTTTATACTCTACATTATAAAATTTATTCTTGTTAGTGGCTTAATTGATTATATCGGCAAAGGTACATTAATCCATTTGCATTAACTATAACACTCCCATTCTTTTTGAAGAAATTCAGGAATGAATTATGTAAATGATGAAAAGACTTTAGCTAACTTTGCAGACAATAATAAAATGATAAATTTTATTCAAACAGAATGGAAAATAGAATAAGTCCGGAGTCTTCTCTATGGAATCCTTGGCATGGCTGCCATAAGCTAAGTACAGGTTGCCGGCATTGTTATGTATATCGCGGAGATAGTAAACATGGGAAAGACAGTTCCATAATAACCAAAACCGGACAATTCAATCTGCCCGTGAGGCGGAAAAAGGATAAGACTTACAAGATCCCTTCCGGAAATCTCGTCTATACTTGTTTTACCTCTGATTTTCTGATAGAAGAAGCCGATGAATGGCGTATAGAAGCATGGAAAATGATGCGGGAACGATACGATCTTCATTTCTTGTTTATAACTAAACGTATAGACCGGCTCAGCCAATGTCTGCCTCCGGATTGGGGGGACGGGTATGATAATGTTACCATTTGTTGCACCATGGAAAATCAAGAAAGAGTGGATTACCGTCTTCCTCTTTATAAAGCAGCTCCTGTAAAGCATAAAATCATTATCTGTGAACCATTGTTGTCCGCTATAAACTTCAAGGGAGAACTTGGTACATGGGTAGAACAGATTGTGGTAGGTGGAGAATCAGGTAAAGAAGCGCGCATATGTAATTATGACTGGGTATTGGACATTCGTCGGCAATGTATAGAAAATAATATTAGCTTTTGGTTTAAACAAACTGGATACAGATTACTAAAAGGAGAACGTGAATATAAAATAGCCCACCAATTTCAACATACACAAGCTAGAAAAGCAGGAATAAACTATTCTAGGGGATCTAACAGCAATAATTATAGTGATTAAGAAAGTGTTTCATTTTGAAAGAGTTCCTTTTCATTTTGGTAAGCTTTAGTTTTTAATGACACGCTTATGGCATTGTAACTAAGCCGTTTGTTTTATTGGTATATTCTTTGTCTGTTATAAAAGGACTGATATTAAATATGCGGAAAATTGTTATATTTACACTAATATGATAAAGTAACAAATGGAAGACAGAGAAGAAAGTGTACAGCATTTTTTAGATTTGATTAAACGTTCACGGCGTGGAAAGTTTAAAATCTATATCGGAATGATAGCCGGTGTAGGGAAGAGTTATCGTATGCTGCAAGAAGCTCACGAAATGTTGGAGAACGGGGTAGATGTACAGATAGGTTATATTGAAACGCACGGACGTGCAGGAACCGTTGCTATGTTGGAAGGATTGCCTGTTATCTCTCGGAAAAAGATATTTTACAAAGGTAAGGAAGTGGAAGAAATGGATCTTGATGCCATTCTTCAGTTACATCCCGAACTAGTTATAGTAGATGAATTGGCACATACCAATATCGAGGGCAGCCGGAATGAGAAACGTTGGCAAGATGTAATGGAATTGTTGGATGCCGGTATAAACGTAATTTCTGCAGTTAACATCCAGCATATAGAAAGTTTGAATGAGGACGTAAAAGGTATAGCAGGTATAGAAGTTAAAGAACGGATTCCGGATAAGGTGCTGCAGGATGCGGATGAAGTGGTAAATATAGACCTTACCGCCGAAGAACTGATAAACCGGTTGAAAGCCGGGAAAATCTATCGTCCTGAAAAGATTCAGTTGGCACTGAATAATTTTTTTAAGACAGAGAATATTCTTCAGTTACGTGAACTGGCACTAAAAGAAGTGGCCTTTCGAGTCGAGAAGAAAGTTGAAAATGAAATTGTAACAGGTGAAAAGGGCATCCGGCACGAGAAGTTTTTGGCATGTATCAGTAGTAATGAACGGACTCCCCGACATATTATCCGTAAAGCGGCACGGCTTGCTTCCCGGTACAATACGGTCTTTTTTGCCCTCTATGTACAGACACCTGCCGAGAGTACGGAACGTATTCCATTGGCAACACAGCGGCATTTACTTAACCATTTTAAACTGGTTACCGAGTTAGGCGGTGAAGTTATCCAAGTTTCATCTTCCGATATTATGGGAGAAATAATTAAAACTTGTCGTCAACGTGGAATTACAACCGTCTGTATGGGGCATCCTACTTTCAAAATGCCAGGTGCATTATTCAGTCTTTCCAAATATCGAAAATTTCTAAACTCTTTAGCTGAAATAGACATAGATTTGATTATACTTGCATAAAAAATAAAAGTTATGAATATAAAGTCGAAACTAACCCTTGCCATAGGGGTATTGGTGGCAATGATTGTACTATTGGTTGTACTTTCTGTTGTGAATTTGCAAATATTGACCGCCACGGAACCTGACAGTCCGGCAGCAGGTCCCGGATTACAGCGGGCTTTATTGTGGATATATGTTGTTGGTGCCGCATGTATATGTATTGGTATTGGTATGTGGCTGCGTCTTCCTGCATCGATTGATAATCCTATTAAAGAATTGACCAACGCTATACAGGAAATTGCGAACCATAATTATAAAAAACGTTTGGAATTAAGCAATAGTGAAGAATTTTCTGAAGTATCTAAAAATTTCAACCGCATGGCCAAACGTCTGGAAGATTATCATGCAAGTGCTTTATCCGATATGATGGCATCTAAAAAATATATGGAGACTATCATCAACAGTATCAACGAGCCTATCATTGGTTTAAATAATGATATGGAAATCCTTTTCATCAATGATGAAGCATTGAATGTGATCAACCTGAAGCGTGAAGAAGTTATTAAACACTCTGCACAGGATATTTCCCTGCGCAATGATTTGTTGCGTCGCCTGATTCGTGAATTGGTGGAAATTCCTGGGGAACCAGTCAGAGACAAGGAAAAAGAAAAGAAAGAACCTCTGAAGATTTATGCGGACAATAAAGAGAGTTTTTCCAAGTAAAATACATGAGTATTTCCCAACCGGGGAAAGATGGGGTTACTATGGAAAAAAAAGGATATGTCATTATGTTGAAGAATATAACCGAATTTAAGGAACTGGATTCGGCCAAGACTACGTTTATCTCTACAATCTCACATGAATTGAAGACTCCTATCTCGGCTATTATGATGAGTCTGCAATTATTAGAAGACCAGCGTATCGGAGCTTTAAATGAAGAACAGGAAGATTTGGCAAACAGTATCAAAGAAAATAGCGAACGGCTGCTTAATATCACCGGCGAGTTGCTGAATATGACCCAGGTAGAATCAGGAAAACTACAGTTGAAGCCTAAGATAACCAAACCTATAGAGTTGATAGAATATGCAATAAAGGCCAATCGTGTACAAGCTGAAAAATTTAATATTCAAATAGAAGTGGAATACCCTGAAGACAAAATAGGTAAACTGTTTGTCGACAGTGAGAAGATAGCTTGGGTTCTAACCAACCTTCTTTCCAATGCCATCCGGTATTCACCGGAAAACGGTCGTGTGGTAATAGGGGCACGTCAAACAGATGATGGATTCATTGAGATGTTTGTACGGGATTTCGGGAAAGGGATTGATCCACGTTATCATAAAAGCATCTTTGACCATTATTTCCGGGTTCCCGGAACTAAAGTACAAGGAAGCGGTTTAGGCCTGTCTATTTCCCGAGATTTTGTCGAGCCCATAATGGTACTCTTACAGTAGACAGTAAGCTGGGAGAAGGAAGTATGTTTGTTATGCGATTAAAAGCATGATCACAGCACAGGGGAGAGAATCTTTCAATAAGAGCTCTCCCCCGCTGCTTTTGAACCAAGTCGGAAAAGCTTACTCCAACCTGTGAACGGTAATATCGCTAAAATCTTGTAATAATGTCAGTAACATACCTTCATCATTGTATTTCTTAGATTTTATAACCATTGTAACATAATAGGTTGTTACTTCTCCCAACCTCTTTTCGTCCAATTGATAGGAAACAATATTGTATTCCTTGGAATTGAATTTTTTGGCCATACGGTTCAGTGTTTCTTTATTGTCTGTAGAGAACTCTACCATGGAACTTTTCATACCTATACTTTTAAAAAGATAGCTAAGTGCCTCAAGACCAATCAGCGTAAGGATTGTTGCTGAGATTCCCAGCCAGTACATACCGGCTCCAATGGCCAGACCGATGCCCGAAGTAGCCCAAATTCCGGCAGCGGTAGTAAGTCCGCGCACGATTTGTTTTTGAAAAATAATAGTACCCGCTCCAATAAAACCGATACCACTGACAACCTGTGCGGCCACACGACTCGGGTCCAAGTCTATCCCCTCCATCTTCACTACTTCCATAAAACCATATTGTGATACAATCATAATGAGAGCACTTCCCAGTGATACTAGAAAATGGGTACGGTAACCGGCTTCTTTAGCACGATATTCCCTATCCAGACCAATAACAGTACCCAAAGCGCCTGCCACAAACAATCTCAAAATAAAATCCCACGTCATGCTCATATTGAAATCCTCCTTTTATTCATCGTCTTCATCATCAGTCAGTTCGGGCAAACTCAACATTCGTTGGCTGTCTTCTGCCGGAAGGGCTTCTACCTGGCGTAATTTACGTTCTATGGCACGAGTACGTTTCCCCATAACTTCCTCTAACTGGTCTCCTGCATTCTGTAGATTTTTCTGTACCTTTTCCAGCAATCCTCCAAACTTTCCGAATTCGTCTTTACTGCCCCTAACACATTCCATACTTCGCTTGTTCGTTTTTGAATGGCCAGCGTACGGAATCCCATTTGCAAACTATTCAGGATAGCTCCCAGGGTGGTAGGACCTGTAACCACTATCTTCCAGTCTTTCTGCAACATTTCCACCAACGCGGTCCGGCGGATCACTTCTGCATAGATGTTTTCGAATGGCAGAAACATAATGGCAAAATCTGTTGTAAAAGGTGGGTCTACATATTTATCGTGAATATCCTTTGCCATTTTTTTAATTGTGATTTCCAGTTGACGGGATGAAGTTTCAATCAATGCGGCATCTCCGGCTTCGTATGCATCCTGATATTGTTCATATACATCTTTGGGAAATTTGGCATCCACAGGTAAATATACAGTATCATTATTATTTTCCTTTCCCGGAAGTTTAATGGCGAACTCCACAAATTCCGTTGCATTTTTCTTGGTTTTGACATTCGCCTCATATTGTTCCGGACTCAGCATCTGATCCAATAAGGCACCTAATTGTACTTCTCCGAATGTACCCCGTGTCTTCACATTACTTAAAACTTTTTTCAATCCTCCTACATCCTGTGCCAGACCCTTCATCTCTCCCAATCCTTTTTGTACATTCTCCAGCTGCGAACGTACTATCTCAAAGGATTGTCCTATACGTTCATTCAATGTTTTCTGTAATTTTTCTTCTACCATTTGCCGCATGTCATCCAATCGTTTTTCCGTACTTTTCACCAAAGCTTCCTGTTGCTTGCCCATTGCTTCAAATTTTTCCCGTTGCATTTCATTACCGGTCAGCAGGTTTTTATGCAAAGTATCCTGCATATTACGGATAGAATAATTCAAGGTTTGATTCAGTTCGTTACGAAGTTCGCGAATATTTTTTCCCAGTTCGTCCCGGTTTTCTTTCATTTCTTCGCGTAGCAATCCTTCCAGACGTTCGGTTTGCAGACGATTGTTTTTAGTAAGTGCGATTACAATATTAATTATCAGCAGGATAATAATTACGGTTAATAAAATTTCTGTCATGATTCTTGTTTATTTTGAGCAAATGTAGCAAAAAGCCATGAATTTAATCGTTATATTTGCAGCGAATTTGGCAAAAGCACTCCATTAAATAGTATATGAAGTATAAATTATTAGTTTTAGACCTAGACGGAACGTTGACCAATAAAAAGAAAGAGGTAACGGAACACACACGTCGTACACTTATCGAAGCGCAAAAGCGCGGAGTAAAAATTGTTTTGGCATCGGGACGTCCCACATACGGTGTGGCTCCACTGGCTGAGATCTTAGAGCTGCAGAAATACGAAGGTTATATACTTTCGTATAACGGAGGTGAGATCATAGACTGGAAAACCGGTGAGATGATGTACGAGAATGTGCTCGATCCGGATATATTACCTTACCTGTATAAATGTGCCACCGACAACCATTTTGCTATCGTCACTTACGATGGAAAATATGTATTGACTGAATATCCGGAAGATGAATATGTATTGAAAGAAGCTATTCTGAATGTGATGACTCCCAAGAAAGTGGATCATTTCTGGAGCAATAAATTTCCTATTGCCAAATGCTGATTATAGGTGAACCTCGACGGCTTGCATATGCTTGAA